>JGI24816J26688_1000447_pt1 | contig 10623 bp, 12 predicted proteins | sample METZYME_3_250m_FD_26688 | JGI IMG/M metagenome (IMG submission 26688)
ATAGAGAAAAAATGGTTAAGTTTAAATGGGTTCAATTTCTATCGGAAAAGACTTGAAAAACAAAAAGAGAAGAGGATCATTACAATAATGGTTCTCTATAATAGAGAAAATGATAATCAATGGAAATGAAAAAAATATTTCAGACCAAACAGGAGATACATCCCGGACGTGTTGGGAAAAAGCTATTAGGAAGTGAACTGAAATGAGACCCGTCGCTGAATTGAACGAAATTGAGAAAGATTCCTTTAAGCCTTTCATTATAAGATGGCAAACAGAACTACAACCGATCATATTCCTTTTGGAGAGATTATGGCGTTTTGCACAGTACACAAATTCCTGAAAAAAACAAAAGGGCTTGACTTCTGTTTTGTAGAGCATAGACTGGCTATTGATTACATAGAGTTAAAAACTTTCACGTTAAAGATAAAAGGTAAACTTTCCGAAAGGGGTTAAGATGGATGGAATGTTAATATTCTGGATCCTCATAGTCTTAGGAGCACTCTGGACAGTGATTTGGCTCAAGGTACTGGGAGTAAAGGGGATGTCGTTCCCTATACCGATATCGCTCCTAAGGTCTCCAGACTGCGGAAACAGCTGACTTATTCTCTCATGGTTGTCGGAATCGTGGCCATCGCGATGGCCTGGCAATCTATGCCATATGCAGGCTTTCGCACAGGGGTGCTCGGGGAACCGCAGCAAACGATTCCCGTGACAGGGCATCAGTGGTACTGGACCTTCGGAGAAGAAAATAATCCGGTGGCTCCTGAGATTGCAGTTGGTGTTCCGGTGGCATTCGACGTTACTTCCGCAGATGTGAATCACGGTTTTGTTATCTATAGCCCTGAGGGCAGAATTGTGACGCAGACTCAGTCCATGCCTGGATACACCAATCGTCTTATTTATTCATTTAGTGAATCTGGAACTTACACTATTCGCTGTTTGGAACTCTGTGGAGTGCCGCACGATGTCATGACCACGCAACTGGTTGTCAAATAAAGGAGGGCAAAATGAATGCTGAAACTAATACATTCAACGGAAACAACGGCGGAATGCTAAAGGTCTCGCTAGTTTACATGGTAGTTGGATTCGTCGTTTTCTTGCTGATGGGACTGCTAGGCCTGCTGATGCGCCTGAATCACGCGGGTATCTTCATACTTCCTGCGGACTGGTTTTACCGCATCATGACCCTGCACGGTAGCGGCATGGTGGCTGCAAGCCTGCTGTTTTCTATGGGAGGCTTCGCAGCTGTTCTGAGCAAATCTGTGAAACTTAGCCCCAGAATTTTGTGGACGGCTTTTTTCATTTATTTCCTAGGCGCGGGATTCGTAATCATCGCCACTTTGATCGGCGGCTTCGGCGCGGGATGGACTGTGTTACATCCGCTACCCTATCAATCGGGAGGAGCTTGGGGTTTGTGGGCGGCTATAGCAATGTATCTTGGTTACCTCTTTGTGGCCGTTGGATTCCTGCTCTACTGCCTCAATATGCTTTATGCAGTGGTGGTTAAATACGGTGGACTGGGTAAAGCACTGGCTTGGGAATATCTATTTTCCGGAGGACGCAAGGGAGGTGACAACCTACCTAGTCCGGTAGAATTGGTGGCTGCGGTAGTGGCCATCGACGGAGCGATTACTGTGGTGGCTGGAGCCATTTTGCTGATCCCAATGTTTGCAAATGCCGCGGGACTGGTAGAGGTTGTAGATGCCCTGTTCGCGAAGAATCTCCTTTTCCTTTTCGGACACACCTTGGTCAATCTGAACATCTATCTGGCTGCAGGCTTGGTTTATGCCATTCTGCCTGTTTACACAAATCGGAAATGGGAAACCAAATGGCCTGTGGCACTCGCACTAAACCTCGTTATCATTCTGGTGTTGCTGCCTTACTTTCACCACCTCTATCAAGACTTTTCCCAAACCTTTTTTCTGCATGTTGTTGGTGTTATCGGTTCCTATGGCGTAGCAATACCGGCCTTTGTGGTAACCATTATAGGGAGTATGGCTCTCATTTATCGCTCTGAAATGCGCTGGGCAGTTCCTTCCGTTTTGATTGCACTGGGGTTGTGGGGTTGGACTTTCGGAGGTATGGGAGCTCTGCTCGATTCCACTATTCCGGTCAATCAGGTGATGCACAACACCCAGTGGGTGGTGGGTCACTTCCATACATACTGGTTGATGGGTGCAGTAGCTTTCAGTCTCGGCTACATGTACCACCTGATCAACGAACTTAGCGACAGTGAAGAAAGCGGAACAAGCCGGATGGCTGCGTGGCTCTACGGTTTGGGTAGTGCTGGATTCCTGCTCATGTTCTTTCTCTCCGGCGCAAACAGTGTACCTCGTCGCTACGCTACGTATCTTCCTGATTGGCATACTTATCCCACTGTGGCTGTCGTATTCGTACTCATCCTGACCGTAGGCCTCCTCATCCTGACTCTTGAAATGCTAGGTCGCCTTAAAGGTGCTTGGCAAGGGACTTCCGGATGAATAGTTGGAAACGGAGCCCCAACTGTCCATGGATTATGTTAAGCCGAATGAACTGATTGCCGACAGCCTGCAAGCTGCTGAGAAAAAAGCCTGCCTGCCTGTGCGAGATCTGCTTATACGTGGTTTTCTGGCAGGTTCTTTCCTCGGCTTCGCCACCTCTTTGACAATTATCATTCGTGCACAGGGGCTACCGCCCTTCGTAGGTGCCGCGGTTTTTCCTGTTGGTTTTGTGTTGTTGGTTTTGCTCGGACTTGAACTGGCCACTGGCAATTTTGCCCTGCTCCCCAAAGGAATTGCCGATGGACGCGTAAAATGGTCACAATTGTGGCGCAATTGGTGCTGGGTCTATCTAGCCAACCTTATCGGCAGTGTTTTCTACGGGATACTTTTCTTTCTCTCCATCACGAGCTTTGGAACTGAGGATGGAGGCACATCAGCCGAACTGGTGCGCCAAATTGCAGAAAAGAAAACACTGTCCTACGAAGCCATCGGTGCCTATGGCTGGGGCACCGCTGTAGTCAAAGCCATTCTTGCCAACTGGATGGTAACGGTGGGTACGATGATGGCGTTTGTTTCCCGCTCCACCATAGGAAAAATTGCCGCCATGTGGCTTCCCATCACTATCTTCTTTGCGCACGGGTATGAACACTCCATAGTCAACATGTTCCTCATTCCTACTGGAATATTATTTGGCTCTCCCATCTCAATAAGTGAGTGGTGGTGGTGGAATCAAATCCCCGTCACTCTAGGCAATATTTTTGGAGGAGCCGTGTTCACGGGAATCGCCCTCTTTTTTACTTACAAACCCACCTCGTAACGCACAGTGTTCTCATTCCGAATTCCCAATTAAAGAGCAGAACACCTTCAACACAATTCAGGGGATTTTATAAATGCCGATTTTTGCAAACGTGGCATGGGCACATCATCCTAAACTAGAAACATTGCCCACCCATTCATACGGACATAATCTTGGTGATTACTTGCTTTGGGATTGGCGACTTGATGTCTGTATTATACTGCTGATAGGAAGTCTGGTATATACCCTTGGCTGGCTTCGTTTAAGAAGGCAGGGGCACCTTCGGCTGGCTTCGAGAAAACGATTGGTTTTTTACCAGTCTGGCTTGTTGAGCATTACACTAGCACTGATCTCTCCAATTGATGCACTGGTGGATGTGTTGTTTTTTGTACACATGCTGCAACATGAATTACTAATCTTTTTAATTCCACCTTTGTTGCTGGCAGGACAACCGCTTCTTTTTTGTTTGTGGGGGCTGCCTGCAAGTCTGCGTCTGAAATTGGGAGGGATGTTTGCTTTCAGGCATCCAATACGACGCACACTCACTTTTTTGACTACACCGATTGTTGCCTTCCTGGTGTCAGTGTTTGTGCTGTGGGGCTGGCATCATCCAATAGCATACAACCTGGCACTGAAAAACGAGTTGGCGCATGATTTGGAACACGTCTCTTTTTTTCTCGCCTTTCTCCTCTACTGGTGGCCGTTGATAGGTTCACCCCCTCAACGTTCCCGTTTACCTACTAATGTCAAACGTGGTTTTTATCTTGTTGTCTCCGCAATTCAAACGGCACTATTAGGAGGATTGATCACATTCGCAAATGATGTGCTTTACCCCCACTACCTTACCATTCCACGCATAGTAAATTGGGCGGTGTTGACAGACCAGCAATTCGGTGGCGCAATCATGTGGCTCCCCGGCCCCATCATCTACGGGCTTGCAGCTCTCTTAACGATGAAGGATGAGTGAGACTGGAAAATAGCAAACACTTTAACCATTTTTTACACACAATCTTTCAAGAAAGTCATCGTAAAAACCCATTGCAGTTGATGCGGTGAGTCCACTTGAGGAGTCTGTATAATTACGAATATTATTCATCTCACAAACCTCCAGATTGAAGGTAGACTTTTTTTGGATTAAAGAAAATCCTCTTTTCATGTGTCTCTAGTGAAAAATCATTTGCTTAGCTATGTAAAAATTCTGCTTAATAAATTTTTTAAGACTTCTGAAAACGCTGCTAAAAAAAGTAAATTAAAAACAGTCTGCCGCATTAATTACCACTCAGAATTCCTTCGTGACAGTACTGGGAACAGCCAGAGGACACAGGCACAAGTCCAGACGATGCTTCCGATAGTGGAAAGATAATCTCCGCTCCTGATTCCTGCAACAATGAAAAACAGTCCTGAGATGAAGAAGCAGATCAGGCCTATTAGCTCAAAATAAAAAAGTTTCATAACGAGAAATGTGTTTAGTGTTTATTGAAAAAATCCTGGCATATCAGGAGTTGGTTTTCTTTAGTTTGAACACTCTGTTGTAGTTTTATTTTTTTGTCTAGATTCTTCTACCAAAAAAACAATTTATCTCATCTACTTAAATAATGAGATCCATAGAATAGAGAATTAAATAATGAGATCCATAGAATAGAGAATTAATCCGATCCAAATCAAGCCTAAAGTGGTAGAACTGTAGAGTATCTGGTAATGCATGGCAATGTATTTACCTGGAAGATTCCTGCAAGTACCCTCTGGGAAATGTTATTGAAGCTTGTACTTTTTGGTAAAATATTGGATAATCCAAAGTTTGTTTTTGAACTAAATTCACAACAATTAACATTTTCTCTCTGCAAGGAGTAAAATCGTATGTTACCTACTTCTACAAAATATCTGATAATTGGTGCAGGAATGCACGGTCTTAGTACTTCTTATCATTTAGCACTTGAATTGAAAAATCGAGGTCTTGGTAGCGGGAAAGATATCTTGGTAATCGACAAAACAGGTATCGGGGCAGGTGCTTCTGGTATTGCCTGCGGAGTTGTAAGAAACAACTATTTTCAACCTGCGATGCGTGAATTGATGGCGCACAGCGTAGATGTGTGGGAGAGTGATCCGAAAGCATACAGCTATCATCCGATCGGTTACATGCAAATAAGTCCGGAAGTGATGCACTCTGATGTTGCTACAATCCATGAGCAGCAGCAGGCCATTGGATACCCCTCAGAGTTTATCGAGGGCAGCAAAGACTCAATGGCTTATATGCGGGGAATATTTGACGACTGGCAGGCAAAAGGCATAACTTCAGTTTTACACGAAAAGAAGGGAGGTTATTCCAATAATATGAAGTGTATGCAGGGGCTTGCTGCTAAAGCTGAAAGTGAAGGTGTGACTATCACCGGAAATGTAGAAATAACAGGTGTTGATTTTTCCGGTAAAAGCATTTCGACTGTAAACACAAATCGTGGAACTATCCAGACGGAATATGTCGTTGTAGGGGCTGGTCCATGGGTAAATTCTATCTGGAAAATGTTAGATCTACCTTCGAAAATCAGAGTAAAAGATGGGGACAAGTTTCATGAAAATGTACAGATGTGGCGCTATTACTGTCTCCAGGAGGGTACACTTGGAGTTGATCCAAATATGCTCAAAACCAATGATGGGAAAATGCCACCGGTGATTCACGTTGATACTGATGCACCTCTCCATTCAGACATAGATGGTGGCTTGATAACCGATAAAATGTGGGGGATTTATTACAAGCCTGATTTTAGCTTTGATGGAGTGCAGGGAGGAGGGGTTCCTTACGATGTGGACAGTATTGACGAGAATTTTAGTGTGGACCCTTATGGAACGGAATCACCGGACTTTGTGGTAGACAATGACTTTGTAGATATGTGGTGTGCTGCATTAGCTTTTTGCCAGAAGCGTTTCGAAGATACCAGACACCTCTACCGAAGTGAACATCCTTCAGGAGGGTTGGGGGCACTGTCTCCAGACCGTTTCCCTGTATTTGATGTGTTTCGCGAAAATTGCTACATGATTGCCGACTCCAATCACGGATACAAGATGCTTGGAGTGGGAAAACTTGTTGCTGGGGAAATCTTGGGTGAATCAAGCAACCTACTGGAACCTTTTCGTTTTTCCCGTTTTGAAGAGGGCAAGTTACATCCTGTCTCAAACAGTCCTTTTCCATGGAGTTGACCGACTTTTCATTCCATCCAGTGAAAGATAAAGCATAAAAAGTTTTTTGGGAGCAGACACGATTGACAGTGACTCCAATCTGAGAAATGAGCAACTTCCAATTAAGGATCATTTTTTGGGCTGGCAGTGCCGGGTGAGGGAATACGCGATGCGAAACGGAGATGGGCGACCCACAAAAGGGATGCGTCCTCGTGTTCTTCTGGAAGATGGAGCAGAGGTCGCTTCCGCTGCGACACTGTTACTAGTACCAATTCATCCGCAGGAAAGTATCCAACAATTCCGTTTCATGGTGCTAAAAACTAATGATCCAAGGGATAGATTAAAAAAAGCGATAGAACTGCTTTCATCCACTTTCTATCAGCATGTGGAAAATTTTAGCGGTGTAATGACAGGATTGTTTTCAGGAAGTTCAGAGACAGTGAAAACACTTGTAAATAAAAAATCTTGTGTGCTGGAGTTCGATTACCAGCAGCAGAGTTTTAGAATTCCATTTCGTGTTAGAGTGTTGAAAAAAAAGGAACCAGCATATGAGTTCACTTACTGGCACAACTTCCTTTTCAATCCGTACCTTTCTCCTGAGGTGAAGGTTCTTGGGTTCGATCCCAATTGGTCGGGTGCCTTTGCAGATCCATCGTCATAGTCCACAATCCTCTAATCAGAATTTTCCGTAGTTCTCTTCAAGTATAACCATTGGATGTCGCTGTGACATCTGAAACTTGACCAATAATTCTCGTGCGATCATGTCCCTATCCTGTTGGTTATCAGGAAGATCCATGTCTTCTGGAACCGTCACCCAGCCGTTAATGTTGCGATCAAATACAGCTGGACGGTCTTCTTCGTATCCCATATGGACATCTTCGAGCCAGTTTAAATCTTTCCATTCCATGGTCTCAAGGTACTTCTTCAGGAAAGGCGTTAGCCGGTCATAGTCCGGTACAAGGTTTACATCATAGCGGTAGCCGATGTGCTGGCCAATTTCTTTTTCCCGGTCGGTACCTAAATCTTCAGGTACTAAGTCATCTTTTTTACTCATTGTTTACCTTTAATAATCGAGTTTGAGTAGTGAACTTTTGTTCAGAAATTATGAAAATATGCACCCTGAAAATTTTTTTAGTAACGATTCATGTCCGGTCGTCCCACCGTGTGTTGTGATCCTGCCAGCGGTACCTGAGCTAAAGCTGATGCTTCCATTGTCAAAGCAGCAAGGTCTTCTGGTTCAAGTGAATGAACATTTGTTTTTCCACAGGCACGTGCCATCATTTGACATTCGATTGTCAGGCAATGAAGAAAATTATAAACACGCTCGGCGGCTTTGTCAGGATCAAGTCTTTTTCGTAGTTCTGGATCCTGGGTAGCCACTCCGACAGGGCATCGTCCAGTGTGGCAATGGTAGCAATTACCCGCTTTCACCCCCATTTCTTTTTCGTAGTCTGCTTCAGGAATGTCTTTGTTGCAATTCAGTGCCATCATCGCAGAGTGTCCAATAGCCACTGCGTCTGCTCCCAAGGCTAGTGCCTTTGCCACGTCAGCCCCATTCCGGATACCTCCTGCATAGACCAGTGATACTTTTCCCGTATAACCCAAATCATCAAAAGCCTTGCGTGCCTGTCGGATAGCAGCAATTCCCGGGACCCCGGTTTCTTCCGTGGCAAGGTGTGGGCCTGCCCCAGTAGAACCTTCCATTCCATCCATGTAAATGCTGTCTGGATTTGTCTTAAGGGCCATACGAACGTCATCGTACACGCGTGCGGCACCGAGCTTGAGTTGGATTGGAATTTGAGCGTCGGTCGCTTCACGGATTTCTTGAATCTTTAGTGCCAGGTCGTCAGGTCCAAGCCAGTCTGGGTGTCGTGCTGGCGATCGTTGATCAATACCAGCAGGTAATGAGCGCATTTCCGCAACCTGATCGGTAACCTTTTGTCCCATAAGGTGTCCCCCCAAACCAACTTTACAGCCCTGTCCTATGAAAAATTCACATCCATCAGCAAGTCTCAGATGATGTGGATTGAAGCCGTAGCGTGACTGAATACACTGGTAAAGCCACTTGGAAGAATATCGTCGTTCGTCCGGAATCATTCCACCTTCTCCGGAACAAGTCGCGGTGCCTGCCATTGTTGCTCCGCGGGCAAGAGCTGTCTTGGCTTCATAGCTAAGAGCACCAAAGCTCATTCCGGTTATATAGATAGGAATATCCAACTCCAGTGGTCGCTTTGCTTTGGGGCCAATAATTGTTTTTGTAAGACATTTTTCTCTGTAACCTTCAATTACAAATCTTGTCAGTGTCCCGGGCAGGAATGTCAGGTCGTCCCAAGTGGGTATTCTCTTGAATAAAGACATTCCCCGCATCCGGTAACGTCCCAGTTCTGCCTTGATATGAATATCGTCAATTACCTCTGGCCGAAAAATGAAGCTCCGACCGAGGACAGATTTATTCTCTTCCATAGTGTTTCTCTTCTTGAAAAATTAAGGTAGACAGAAAAGTCCGTTCCTATTTTTTGAATTCAAAGCACGATCTTCTTTTCAGTCGGCTCAAGGTTATCATAATTCCAAAGTTGTTTGCCAGCGACGATCTTTTGCAACTTAGCAGCGCCTTTAGGTGCTTCAAGGCCGTAAAGAGCAAGCTTGCCTTCTATCCATTTTGCCTCAAGATCTGACATTTCACCCGGGACAGCATCAACTCCAAGCGAATCAATTTTTCCGCCAACAAAGATTGTGCCGTCGTACATTGAATCACCCAAGTTGGGGCCCGCGTCTCCGAGAATGATCATGCGGCCGCGCTGCATCATGAAACCTGTAAGGGTTCCGGTACGTCCGCCAACGATAATTGTACCGCCCTTCATGTCAATGCCGGTGCGCGAACCGACATCCCCCTTGCAAACGAGGTCTCCTCCGCGAATTGCTGCTCCAAAGGTTGATCCCGCATTCTTTTCTACAACTATGGTCCCTGCCATCATATTCTCAGCGAAGGACCAACCAACTCGCCCAGAGATGTGAATATTTGGTCCGTCAATCAAGCCGCAACCAAAGTAACCGAGGCTGCCTTTGAAGTCGAGTGTGAGACGATTGAGTATTCCTACGCCTATGGAATGCTTGGCGCGTGGATTTTTAACCACAATGTGACCGTGTCCTTCACTCATCAATTTACGGATTTTCAGATTGATTGTGTTACTATCCAAATCTTGTGCATCAAACTCGGCCTTTTTGTCACGTTCAACTTTAAATGCATTATAGGGATAAACAAAGTTCTCCTCTTCAGCTGCCGAGAAGAATGTTTGCTGTGTTCTCCCACTGAGCTGTTCAGAGTGCAAACCAGCGTCAAATGATTTTTCTAAAGTTGCCATACTCTCACCTCTCCTTCGTAAGGATCAAACGTATCAATTTCATGTGGAAAAATGCTCCGAATTGCAACTTCTTCGGAGGCCAATGCCACAAAGTCATCCGATTCATGGAGCACCATAGGTTTGGCTGCCATAAAATCCTTCGCCATTCCCAGCTTGTCCGAAGTCGCTACCACATAAGTAAAAACACCGTCAAGTTCATCGAGCGAATCATGCATTGCTTCTTCTAAATCAATATTCTGATTCATTTTGTCAGCCAGGTACACAGCTATCAATTCTGAATCACAGTTTGACATAAAACGATGACCACGGTGTACCAAATGCCTACGCCAGTTCCAGTAGTTGGTCAGCTGTCCGTTGTGGACAACAGCAACATCATTGAACGGATAGGCCCAGTACGGGTGTGCCGAACGAATATCGACATCAGATTCAGTTGCCATTCTAGTGTGACCAATTGCATGACTTCCCTCGAAATTTCCTAGATCATACTGTGTGGAAACCACATCAGCGTCTCCCAAATCCTTGATCAGCTCCAATGCTTGCCCCAAAGACATGATTTCTGTACCCTCGATGTCTTCGATGTAATCCGCCATATGGTGCAAGTCACCGTCATAGCGCATAGTGTAACGAAATGCGTATTCCGTCGCTTCATCTTCGGACAATATTTCGACTCCAAGCTCTTTGAGCCGACTATTCACTTTTTCCCGCCGATCCTTGATCTGCTGATGGATATTGAAGCCTTTACTGACATCTTCCTGCTCTGCAACCTTGAACCGCATCACGTACTGATTCTCTCCTGGAATACCATAAACGGCTA
>JGI24816J26688_1000448_pt1 | contig 10621 bp, 10 predicted proteins | sample METZYME_3_250m_FD_26688 | JGI IMG/M metagenome (IMG submission 26688)
GGATCTGAAAACTTTGGTTAAAAAATTACAGCATGACGCACCCCAATTTAGAGAAACTTTGGAAAATTTACCCAAACTTGCACGGAAGCTGTTGGAAGAAACAGACCAATCAAGACAAATCCAGCCACCAACTATAGATATGGGCATTATTTTTAAAAGCCTTTATCTCAGTATCATTGGAATGGCTCTTTTTATATCAGGCATTACCTTGCTGGTAATCAAATCAGTCGCTTATTGGTTTGCTTGGATCATGGTAATCTTGGGGTTGGCGTTAACAATTAAAGCAAAACCAAAATAATAAAAAAGGAATAGTAACAAACTTTGAATTCATTACTAACAATTGAATCTGTATTGAAACCAATTAAAAAATCGTTGGGAGAAGAAGACTATCGTGAGCCCCTAGAGATTCTTTTGCGGGATCTATCTGAAGAATCCAATTTACTACCCCATGGATATCTTGGTATGCGAACGAACATCATCAACAGACTTAAGGTAAGGGCAGATCTCTATGAGGTTATAAAAAATCAAGAATTACCGCCTCCTGCAACTCCTATAATCGTTGCAGGGCTTCCCCGTTCGGGCACAACATTTCTTTTTGATTTATTACACGCTGATAGCACCTACAGAAGCCCGTTAACCTGGGAGATTTTTTACCCACTGCCATTGGCACAAAACGAAAAAACAAAAAAAGAAAGAAAACGAAAAACCAACACTCAATTGAGCATCATTAAATTCTTGGTCCCTGATCTGAATGATATTCATCCTCTCGATGCCAGTCTTCCTGAGGAATGCCAACAAATCACTACAATCTGCTTGAGAAGTATTGCTTATGCTCTTATGGCGAGAACACCAAACTATAAAAAGTATCTGAAAACATGTGATTTTTCTTCTGCATTGCTCTGGCATACAAGATTTTTACAAGTTCTCGAACAGACAAATAAACCAATCAGATGGCTGCTGAAAGATCCAACTCATATCCATCACATTCCTGAATTATTGTCTGCTTATCCTGGTGCTTATTTTGTTTTTATCCATAGAGATCCGACGGCGTCAATTCCTTCAATATGCAGCCTCAGTTCAAAAATTACTTCCGCTTTATCAACACGCGCTGATAAAGAAGAGATCGGAGAAAGCCTCTTGGATTATTGGGGCCATGCTATAGAAAAAAATCTGGTGGACAGAGCGCAAATACCAGACAACCGGATATTTGATTTACATTTTACTGATTTTATTTCAGACCCCATGGAGCAAATTAAACAGATGTATGCTCATTTTGGCTTTGAAATAAACCAGGAAAATGAAGAAAATATGAACAACTTCTTGGTCCAAGAGACAGCGAATAAAACACCTTCCCACAACTACATTTTGGAAGAATTTGGACTCAAAGCAAAACAAGTCAGGGAAAGATTTAAAGAATACACAACTCAATTTGATCTTTGAAATACAAGGATTGAAAACAATTCAATAAGGAGAGAATCATGTTTCCAAAAATGCGCCGGGTCGTTACCGGTCACAATGAACAGGGTCGGTCGGTTGTGATGATTGATGGTCCGCCTCCTCATTCAGTCGGACGTGAAGAGGGTGGTTTATTTGAAATCTGGAATACAGACGGGAATCCCATTGATTCCACAGATCCCACAGACCGGGTAGAGCCTAAGGTGAGATTGTCACCGCCAGCGGGCGGCACCAAATTCAGGTACTTTGCAATGGCGCCGACGCCTGCAGGGGCGACACGTGAAGAACTGGAAGCAGGCATGGCAGCGGCTTTTGAACAAATTGATGCAACCCACGAACGGCCTGACACAACACGCCACCCCGGCATGCACAAAACCAAAACCATCGACTATATTATTCTCTTGTCTGGCAGTGTCACCCTGCTTCTTGATGATGATGAAGTGCAGCTACAACCGTTTGATGTGGTGGTTCAACGTGGTACCAATCATGCTTGGGTGGTGGACGGTACAGAATCGGCACTGTTTATTGCCGTTCTGATCGATTCGGAGATTGTTGAGTAGCAACTTGTTTTCTTGTTTATCCGCCGGTTGCACTAAAGTTTTGCAGCAATTGCCAAACCAAGTTGATGAATGTCAAATAAAGCTCATGGGCAAACTCAAAGGCGCTTCTCCAGTCGTTGTTTTCACCTTGCTTGGCTAATTTGGTTATCAGATTGGATTGATAGACCATAAGTGCCAAAAAGGTAGCCATGCCAAACAAGGACATGTTTTTTTTTGTGGTTCCGCTATAAAAAGCCATTGGGCCTACAAACATTCCTGTCACAACCAACGCAGTCAAGTTATAGAAGACCAAAATCAACAAAGCGATGCCTATAAAGGGCGCTAGAAAGTTAAAGTCTATGCCGCTAAAAATACCAATACAAAAGCAGGCGTATGAAGAAAATAGAATCAGGGAAAACATCTTAAGCCCATAATTTTCATCTATTTCAATCAGACAAAGTCCTAAAATGGGCGCAAGGGTAAGTCCGCTGCAAGTCATCAGGGCTATGCCCACGAACAAGGGTGCACCTTGTGAATCAGCTATGGCTAGAGCGGACAACACGCATACAAACAAGAAAAAGCACCCGCCATAGAGCTCTGATATTTTTTTATAGTTTTCACTGCCTTCTTCATTGTCGATCGGCATCAGATCCAATTGTCCTTTGGCGTTGTGTGTCTCCTCGAAGATTAAACCGAAAAAGGGTGTGTTGGTTTTGGCAGCGCGTCTGCACCCTATGATATACGCGTAGACAGCAGCGTAGATGAGAAATATTTCAAGGCTAAAAATGAGGTAGGTTTTAAACAATAGACCGGTCTGCATGCTACCTCACTTGGGCTCTCAGCCCGGTTAAAAATTCAGCTGGTGGTTGTCCCGATTCAATGGCTTCGAGCAATGCAGAGCCAACAATGATCCCATCCACATAGGGTTCCAACAAAGCAACATCTTCTGCGGTTCTCACCCCGAAACCAGCACAAACCGGTATCGTTGCCAAGCTCTTGGACTTGCTCCAGATAACCGGTAACCGTGTCGGGCAAACCATCAGCTCCACCGGTGACACCTTTGACGGTCACCGCATAAAGAAATCCAGAGCTCATGGCAGCCACCTTGGCAATCCGCTCCGTCGGAGATGCCGGTGTCACCAATTGAATCAAACCGAGATTGGCCTGATTCAGTACTTGTCGAAAATCACTCCCCTCCTCGATGGGCAAATCTGGGACGATAAAACCATCCACGCCGGCTTCCAGAGATTGCTCAACCAATGCTTCGTAGCCAAAAACAAACAATGGATTTAGGTAACTCATCAAGATAACCGGTTTCTTGACTTCAATCGCTTGCAATTGCTGTAAAATCCACTGCAAACGAACACCGCTCTCGATCGCCTGATGGCTGGATCTTTGAATGGTGACGCCGTCGGCCATTGGGTCGGAAAACGGCACTCCTATCTCAATAACATCAGCGGCTTCGGACAGCGACAAAACCAGGTTGGAGAATTCGTTTTTCTCTGGGTAACCAGCGGTAATAAAGGGAATAATGGCCGTCCCCTTTTTAGAAGCACTGAAAATGCTTTGCTCGATAAATTTACTGCCAAACATACGGTCTATTCCTTAAAAATATTTTTGTGCATCTTGCTCAGAGTCGGCATGTCCTTGTCGCCCCTTCCCGACAATCCAATAAGAATAGTTTTACCAGGATTCTGAGCCGCCCATTTCCGGGCCCCAACTAATGCATGGGCACTCTCCAAAGCGGGCAATATACCTTCCGCGGCACAGCATTCACCAACCGCCTCGAGCGCCTCGTCATCGGTTGCAGAAATATAAGTTACTCTGCCTATGGATTGCAAGAACGCATGCTCCGGTCCGACGCCAGGGTAATCCAGNCCTGCAGAAACGGAATGGGTCTCCTGTACCAANCCGTCTGCATCGTGCAGTAACATCGAGTAACTCCCATGCAAAATTCCAGGCTTGCCAGANGCNAATGTTGCCGCGTTTTCGCCCAAAGAATCACTTTTTCCTCCTGCTTCAATNCCCACCAGCTCTACCTCTGTGTCAGCCAAAAAAGCATGAAAGATGCCAATGGCATTGGAGCCTCCTCCAACACAGGCAAATACTGAATCCGGAAGATNTCCTGTGGCTTTAANGATTTGTTCCCGTGCTTCTTTACCAATAACCGATTGCAGTTCTCTGACCAANAGTGGGTAGGGATGCGGACCGACAACAGAACCGATAATGTAATAGGTGTCGTCNGGATGGGCCACCCAATCACGGAAAGCCTCATCAATGGCAGCACGCAATGTTTTATCACCCGCATCCACAGGAATAACTTCAGCTCCAAGCTGCAACATCCGATCAACATTGGGTGATTGTCGTTCTATGTCCACACTTCCCATGTAAACCACACAAGGAATACCAACACGGGCACATGCTGCAGCTGCAGCAACACCGTGTTGACCGGCTCCGGTTTCAGCAACCACTCTCTTTGCGCCGAGTCGCTGTGCCAGCAAAGCTTGGCCCAAAGCGTTGTTGATTTTATGAGCACCCGTATGGGTCAAATCTTCACGTTTAATGTAAACATTGGCGCCCCAAGCTGCACTCAGTTTGCCAGCGAATGTGAGGCCAGTGGGTCTGCCTGCCCATTGCTGCAATTCCTGGTTGAGTTCATCTCGGAAGGAATCATCATTCAAAAATTGTTTGACNCCTTTTTCAAGTTTTTTCAAAGCCGGCATCAATGTCTCTGGAGCAAATTGACCCCCAAATGGACCAAAGCGCCCATTCTCATCTGGGAACTCTCCTCTTAATAATTGATTCAGTAGTTCGGTTGACTCTTTATTTTTCATGCTCTTGGTCCCATTCATAGTCTCGTACAATATTAATAAAATCTCTGATTTTTTGAATGTCTTTAACGCCTAGTTCACTTTCAACACCCGAACTGACATCAACACCTTGGGGCTGAACAGCCTGCAACAAACTTGCCACATTTTTTGGATTCAAGCCACCTGCGAGAATAATCGGCGTGTGATGGGCAACCTCCATTGCACGACTTGTATTGACCAACTCTCCGACCCCGCTATTTTTGCCCTCAAACAAAGTCAACTCATGCGGATCAATGTTACTGGGATCAAATCCTGGAAGATCACGGTAAACTTTGAGGGGACGACATCCTTCGGGTAAATTCAGAGATTCAAAATCCTTAGCGTCGGTTTGCAAATAATCGGCTGGAAACTCGTCAAAAACTTCCTGCACCTCAGTATCACTTGGATGCAGCATCACCGCGGTAGTTTTTACCTTTTCTGGAATGGATTCAGAAAGTTGTCTTGCCTGCTCAGGAGAAATGCATCTTGGAGATATCTTGGCAAAAACAAAACCAATCAGATCAGCGCCCGATTGCACAGCAACATCCACCGATTCTTGAGTCGTCAAACCACAAATTTTGATCAATGTTTTCATTGTCTGGCTACCATCGTCTTGCGGGCAAATTGTTTCATCTCATGCAACTTCGCTGTTGGTTTGTTGGACTGCATCAAAGCTGTACCGATCAATGCGGCGCCAAAGCCCATCTCAATCACACACTGCAGATCTTCCAAGTTGTTTACCCCGCTTTCAGCGACACAGATTGTGTTGCTCGGTAAATCAGTTGCCAGTTTCTCAAAATTAGAGAAATGAACTTCCAAAGTATTCAAATCACGGCAATTAACACCGACCAGGAGTTGCTCACTGTGGTCTGCAAACGTTGTCAAAATACGGGTGGCCAAATGCAGTTCTTTTTTGGTAAATGCTTCAAGTAAAACAAACATCCCATGGTGTAGCGCTCTTTGGATCATTGCTCGTATCTGTCCCTCATCTACAATTGCGAGAATGATGAGAACACCGTTTGCACCGTGATGCCTGGCTTCCGATACCTGATAAGGGTGCACCAAGAAATCTTTACGCATCACTGGAATACTGTGCTCAAGGTCTGCAACAAGCTGTAAGTCCTCCAACCTTCCCGAAAATTTTGAGGGCTCTGTTAGAACCGACAGCANGCTTGCGCCGCCATCAATATAGCTCATGGCCTGTTGCTCTAAATCAAAACTCTCTGCAGCAAGCCGACCCATGGATGGTGATTGTTTTTTGATTTCAGTAATGATGTGAAAATCATTGCTTGGCAAGTCTATTGCTTCCAAGTGTTCCATGCTCTCGCAGAGAGAAAGAAGATCTTTCTCAGCCAAACTATCAGCAGCGACTTGAAAGCGCTTGAAGCTTCCTTTTGCCATATTCTTTAAAAAATTTTCAGTCATGTTATCTGGATGGATCTATAGAACTTAATCTGGTTGCATCAGATTACGGATAAACTTCGCAGCAGCTCCGTTCTCAATAGTTTCTTTTGCTTGCTGCACTCCTTCTTCAATATTGGTCGCAGCTCCTGTCAGTTCGAGTGCCAATGCCGTACCAAGCATCAATGCATCACGATGAGCTCCCTGATCTTTGTTTTCGAATACATTGAGCAAAGATTTAGCATTGTACTCTGCGCTGCCTCCCTGTAAGTCTTCACCACTGCACTTGGGTATACCAAATTCTTGTGGATCTCTGGTAGCAAACTCAATGTTGTGGGGTGTTACATCATATATTTCAAAAGAACATACGGGTGTTGGTTCGTCCCAACCGTTGCAGCCGTGGATAACAAAGGCACGCTCAATGTTCATTCCAGACAAAGCGTTTGCCATTAATTGAGCCATTTCAGAACTAAACGCGCCTAAAAGATAATGAGTAGGTTGAGCTGGATTGGTTAATGGCCCTAAAATATTAAACACGGTTCTTATGCCCAATGCTTGCCGAATAGGTGCAATATTTTTCATTGCTGGATGAAAAAAAGGCGCAAACAGAAAAGCAAAATTATGCTGATTTAACAAACCAGTAACTGCTGCTGCATCTGCCGCAAGAGTTATGCCTAAGGCTTCTAAAACATCCGCACTACCAGACTTACTTGAGACAGAACGATTACCATGTTTTGCCACCTGCAGTCCAGCTGCAGCAGAGAGAAGCGCTGTTCCGGTTGATAGGTTGAAACTGTTGGAACCATCTCCTCCCGTGCCAACAATATCAACGGTCGTCTGCTCTGGATCCAAAGAGACGGGAATCGCCACATCCCTCATGGCTCTGGCAAAACCCCTGACTTCTTCAGCAGATTCACCTTTGATCCTCAATGCGGTTAATAACGCCCCTGCCAAAGGTGGCGCAACAATCCCTTCTGCCAACTCAGACATTAAGATATAGGCAGAATCTTCGCCTATATCTTTACTGCTCAAAAGCGTTTCTAATATTTGATTGGCTGTTTGTGACATGTCTTGATCCCTCTTCGTTAAATCTTCAAAAAATTGCTCATTAAATGTTTCCCATTTGGGGTCAATACACTCTCCGGGTGAAATTGCACNCCTTCGATAGGCAAAGTACGATGGCGCACTCCCATCACTTCGTCATCCTTTGTTTGCGCGCTCACAGTTAAAACTTCCGGAATGGTGTCTCTGTCTGCTGCGAGNGAATGGTATCGNCCGGCTTCAAAGGANTTNTCTAAATCTGTAAATATTGTTAAGCCGTCGTGCTTAATGATCGACGTTTTTCCGTGCATCAGACGTTTGGCATAGACAATGTCTCCGCCGAAATGCTCGACGATACATTGATGCCCCAAACAAACCCCTAAAATTGGAATTTTATCTTGAAATACTTCAATGCAAGCCAAAGAGACGCCTGCATTTTCTGGTCGGCCTGGGCCTGGAGATATCACCAAGTGTGTGGGTTGCAAGCGTTCGNCTTNGTCAATGTCAATTTCATTGTTTCGATGCACGTCCACTTCGGCACCTAAAGACAAAAAAGCTTGNACCAAGTTGTAGGTGAATGAATCGTAATTATCGATTAATAAAATTTTTGCCATCACATCTCTTCCACAGCCATTGCTAAAGCGGCTCTCAAAATTTCACTCTTTGCCAACACTTCTTTAAATTCATACTCTGGTGTGCTGTCAGCGACAATTCCACCCCCGGCCTGGAAACTATATCGTCCTTTGGAGAAAACAATGGTTCTGATCGCAATAGCCTGATCCATGTCTCCATTTTTTCCAAAGTAACCAACAGTTCCACCATAGATTCCTCGCAAATCAGGTTCGATAGCATCAATAAGCTCCATAGCTCTAACCTTAGGCGCACCAACCAGTGTCCCAGCTGGGAATGTCGCAGCGAACAAATCAAATGCATCTTTCTCCCNCACCAACTCTCCCTGCACACCACTAACAATATGCATAACATGGCTGTAGCGCTCGATGGATTTGTATGGATCAACAACAATTGAACCCTCTTTTGCCACCCTACCTAAATCATTTCTTGCCAAATCAACTAACATTACGTGCTCGGCATTTTCTTTTTCATCCTCAATCAAAGAGTCTTCCAACTCCTGGTCTTTAATTGGATCCTCACCGCGTGGTCTTGTTCCAGCAATCGGTCGCAAAGATGCATTGCTGTTGTTGAGGCGAACCAATGCTTCTGGAGAAGAACCCACAACTTGAAAATCTCCCACATCACAAAAAAACATGTAAGGAGAAGGGTTGAGCAATCTCATGGCCCGATAGACTTGAAACGGGTCCAAGTCACAAGTACCACTGAATTTAATAGACAACACAATCTGATACACATCGCCCTCACGAATATGGTGCTTTGCTGTTTTAACCGCTTTATGGAATTCTGTTTCTGATAAGTTGGGTTCTGGATCAGAAAAAATATTTTTGTGCCCATTAATGGGTATTGGTCCTCTGAGTAGTTTGATGACCTGCTGCTTCAATTCTATTCGTTCGTTCTCCGAGCCAGCATGTAACAAAGCTATTCTTCGAGTCAGATGGTCAAAGATAATCAGTGACTTTGGCGCTATATAACTCCCATCCGGTGGATCCAAATCACAATCTTTAGAGGTGGGCTTGGGTATACTTTCAAAATACCGTACCAAATCATAACTTCCGAAACCAACCAACCCTCCTGAGAAAGGCACCTCAGAGATCACAGGCTTTAACTCAGGTAGTTCTTTAAGCACCTGTCGAAAACACTGCAAAAGTTCTTCAGTGGAATTTGGTGTTGACACTCTTTCTTCACCAACATAAAACTCACCTTCCTTGATCACAAGGCGGCTGACTTCGCCCAATCCCAGAAATGAATAACGGGCAAGGTGCGTTCCCCCTTCCACGCTTTCCAGTAAAAAACAGGGATTTAAAGGTTTCAATTTTAAAAATGTTGAAACCGGTGTGTCTAAGTCTGCAGAGATGTCAAAAGGTTTTTCCATGTCTTGTTTCATTCAAATAAAAAAAAACCCATCACCGAATCGGAGATGGGCAAAAACTTTGTTAAGTCTACTAGTTGTCCTAGCCCTCTCCTAGAGAAGGGCCCACCAACCGTTCTGATTTAACAATAACTTACTCATATTGTGGTGCAGTATCACCCGTCAGACTGGAATCGTCAAGCAGAAGATTGGTTTATATGGGGTATAAAAGAGGTAAAACAATAGACAATGTTAACCACATAATCACGGCCAATGGCAGTCCAACCCTAACGAAATCAGAAAAACGATAATCGCCTGCACCCATAATCAGCAAGTTCGTTTGATAGCCTATTGGTGTTACGAAACTCATGTTAGCCCCAAAAAGAACTGCCAAAACAAATGGTTCAACTGGTGCGCCCAACTGCTGAGCAATACTGATTGCAATGGGTGTCCCAATAACAGCCGCAGCATTGTTGGAGACAATATTGGTGATAATTGCCATGATGAGCATTAATGCACTGATGATAACCGGTGTGGGCAGCGATTGTGTTACAAAAACAAAGGCATGAGCCAAATAGTCAGACCCCCCCGTAACTTCAAGGGCATTTCCAAGACATAGACTGGCGACAATGAGCATAATAATGGGAATGCTCATGGCATCACCAACATCACTCCATTTGAGAGACTTGGTTACCAACATTGCTGCCAAGCCAATGAGAGCACTGATAGAAATAGGCATCAGCCCGGTGCCAGCTACAACCACAACAGCCAACATAATGTACAAAGGCAAAGGAGTTTTACTTTGGGTTACAAGGAGCGTAGATCCATCTATGATCAGTAAGTTGGCGTTGGTCCTGAGATTGTTTATGGCGTCCTCAGTTCCTTGTACCAAGAGCACGTCTCCAACATTGAGTTGTTTTGATGTTATGTCACCAATAACCTCAGAGCCTGTGCGACTGCGATGTATTGCCAATGGAAGCAAATTAAAACGTTGACTGAACTTCTGAGTGTTCAGTGTTTGTTTATCCAGTAATGAACCGGAGCCGATAACCACTTCAGCAAGGTGGGTATTGTCATTTTTTTGATCGGGTGCGTCTTCTGTTGCCAAGTCCTCATCTTGATACAGTGTCACCCCCAATAATTTTTCATATTCTTTGAGCTTCTCAATGGTATCTTTGATGTAAATTTGATCTCCTGCTTCGATAACAACGGTTGGTATCTTTGCAACAAAAAGACTTTCAGAACGTTTAATTTTTTGGACTTGAAAATCATCTCCCGCTTTGATCATCAATTCTGCTAGTGTTTTTCCATTGGGATAGCTATCTTGATGACATGCAGAATCGCCTCGAAAAGAC
>JGI24816J26688_1000451_pt1 | contig 10602 bp, 9 predicted proteins | sample METZYME_3_250m_FD_26688 | JGI IMG/M metagenome (IMG submission 26688)
CGGTATTCTTTGAGCTGTCAGGCTCGCATTAGCAACATGAGCAACTCGAAGGGGCCGCTGGGCGATATTGCTTAGTGAGAGCTGATGTGGGTGACGCTTCGCTGCTGCGCGCTGCACCCATCACTATCGATTTTTTACCAGCGAGCGGTTTGCTGGTCTTTCCAGGTGCACTCCAGACAATACGAAAACGATCAGTCCCGATAGTGGATTTTATCTCAATCGACTTATCTCCTATGCGCTTCCAGTGGGTGAATATCGATCCGTCGCGATACACAGTGACAGACTCTGGATCTGGTAACTGCGTAACTCGCCAGCTGGTTTCGTTTCCACTATCTGCTGAAGTCGCCGCATAGGTTGTTACATGAAGTTGACCTGTCGCCTCATCGTTATGTGCTTCACTGATGCCCAGACTGGGGAAATCGACCCCTTCTACCGTCGGAAGATGGAACTGCGGTGTATAACTACCATTGTAGACTTGGCTCCACCCACCGGGTTCGCCTATTTCACTGAGAATCATTAGTCCATTGAGTTGCCCTCTGGGGTAGGGCTCTTCCAGCCCAAATCGCCACGCGAAACGATCCGGGTCATCGCCGAAAAAATTGGGGCCAAACTCTCGCTCAGCAACACTTGCGAGTCGTTGCTCTGTGGTGACATCGCCAAGCTCTCGGGCCAGCATCAAAACCATAGACAGCCATCTCGGGTCATCGATTGGTTGCACGAAATTATCTTTGCGACTGTTCCATCCAAGCTGCTGTATTCCTGACTCATAGAGTTCACGACCAAATTCCGGAGCCTGCGGATAGAGATAGAATAGCGGTGCCAATGTGCCATACCCAGCTAGCTTATCCGGCATTGAATAGGCCATTTTCTCGATCGGGTCGTAATAAAAGGCAAAGGATTCGATGTTCCCGCCTCTTGAACGCTTTACGAAGTACTTCTTGGCATAGTCAATCCACTGCTCATAGACCCAATGAGTTGATGTTGAAAATACCTTGTCGTGCAACTGCAAGCTAAGCCCTGCTGCACTCAGGCAATAAGGCCAGATCTTGGTATTTTCGCAATGCGGCCCCTGAGGCCGTTCAGCCCATTGATTTTCAATAAATCCGGTAATGCTGTGCTGAGTCCAATCGAACAGTCGGTTGTTGTAGCCCGTCACCTTAAACGGGCGCTCCCATTTCTCATCACCCGATACATAGGAGTAGGTGCTGAGCAGCAGGTTAAAGAATCCACGGAAAAATAAATTGCCATCGGCTGCTATTGGGTCTGGTTGTAGCCCCCACGGTTTGACACCGTTAGCTGTCCAGCCAGGTGGATTGTAATGACCACGGAGCTGCTCTGGCATCCACACTAGCCACTCCGGCGGGTAATTACGCTGATTCGGGTCAGGCCCGATAAGAGTCAGCCAGTCGATAGCTGCCCAGAAGGTTGTGTAGCGTCCGACTAGTTGATCAGCAATCTCGGTATAGACTTCTCGCCATGCTGGCGTTTGATCAGCCATCAATGGCAAGGCATAGGAGGTTTCGGAAAGATCAAAACGCGGAAACGCGCACATCGGAGCGGTGCTTGTGCGGTCCCACCAGGGGAGAGGATCACCAGTAGAGCTCCAGTCATCCTCGGTGGTAGCTTTGTCCCAAATAAAACGCAACCAACCCCGTGCTCTCTGATTAAGTTCTAATGCCTCACTCATGATTGAATATTCTGGGAATCTGCGGCCAAATTAATCACGATCTTATGACTTTTCATTTTCCCTGGCGGAACGGCGCCTTGTCCTACTTGCCAGATTACTAATTTATCTCGTTGCTCAGCGGCATCTAGCCACGCTGAATCAAGGCTGTCGATAACAGGTTCACGAATGATTCTTGAAGAGGATTTGTGTGAGAGATCGGGTTTGGCATAACTTTGCGGCCAGACTTCTCTTGTTTTCCTGCGCCAAGGTAGCAAACCCATCGCTAATTCATAGAACCATAGAACATGTGCAGCCTCTCCCTTGCACTCGACATCCAGCGAACCAAATCCATTAATTAATTGCCCGATAGCGTCCTTTGCAAGAAATATGCGAGCGCCAATGGCAGACGTACGAAAACGTAAGGTGCACACCGCGTCAGCAGACACTCCAGAGTGAGAAGAAATACGACGTCCCCGCACAACAAAACTTCGTGACACGCCGTTCAGGGACTCTAGAACAAAAATCATATCGCGAGACAGTTGCGAGCGAACACGGGGACTCAACCGACTCCCTAGGCTCAAAGCTAATCCTACAACTAAAAGGATGATTCGAAAAAACATTGCCACATGACCTCGGATGAGAACTAATTTTTCCTATTCCAACACGCCAGAAGATGACTAGCCAGCTAAAATGATCATGTCGCGAAAATCTTCCTATCAGAATCACAGCTAGGGAGTGGGTGTGCTGTCTGGGCGGTCTATATAACCAGGGGGTGGGTGCGAAAGCCTCATTTCATGGGACATTCGTGGGACACTGCGCGCTAACTTGATACAATCTATCGCAATTGACTACAACCTATAAAGCGTTTTCCTAAAAGTACCTCTTCGTTCGAGCAGATTAGTAATACATAGATAGTAGGAGTCCCACCTGGTGAAAAGGGGGTGCCCTGGGGGCGGGGTGACAAACTATTTAGGGGTATCAATAGGCCCTCAACCAATATCGGACCATCGTGTACAAACAATATCAGCTGTGTAAGGATCAAGCCTCACCGAATGAAAATCGGCACTACTTAAAAAGGAATTTGAGGACTGTGAAGAGAATAAATTCGAATGATAACTGAGTTGGAGATAAAACTATGACGACTATTGAACGGGGCGGCCGCCTTACCGCATTGATTTTTGTACTGGCCGGATTGATGTTTGCACCGAATACCTTTGCCGACGACATGAGCGATGTAATGGCAATCATTTACCAGTATGGCGATTTGGAAAATGATCTGGAGGCGCAGGCGAAGCTGATGAGATCGGATCGTGTCTTTATTGCTCAGGGTATGCGTCAAACAGACGAGGCGAAGAACATGGCCAATCAGATTGCCGGTCGTAAGGCAAGCGAGTCTCTGAACGGCGGAAAAACGGAGTTTGTTACGACAATCGAAGGTCCAGTGGTCTCTATTCACGGGGACGTCGCAGTCGCCAGTTTCGTGCGATGGTGGAATGTCTATCCGCACAACCAAGCATCAGACACTAGCCCACTGACATGGGTTACGCTGGTCCTGATCAAAGAAAGTTCCGGTTGGCTTATCAAGCACACGCACCAATCACCGGTCCTCGGTGACTAGAGGATTAGATTGCGGCCGGGGTAACCCGGCTGCGCTCACCCATTTGAGCTGCCCGGCAATGTTCACATGCTAGTCTTGCCAAGGTGACAAAAAGATGTGACGGTAACTACGACTGTATATCAAAGACTTATAGCTACTATTCAGTAGTACCCATAGCTACTAAACATCACACCAGTAAACTCTGGAAACCTCCACAGAAGTCCTTGAAGCCCTAAAATTTAGGGCTTTGGGGTGTACTAACCTGACTCTTAAATATCGGGCCAAGGGAACAAATTTACTGGAGGAACATCCAGGTCAACCTCATTCCCGCGCACCATAACATAGCTCGGCTGCAGCAGTGTTGAAATGTCTTCCAAGGGATTACCGCCAACCGCAATTATGTCGGCGTCCTTACCAACTTCGATCGTGCCGGTAATATCGGTTATACCAATAAGCTCGGCTGCATTTATTGTTGCAGAAATCAAAATTGCTCGTTCTGGCATACCCGCTTCATTCATCAGCACTGCCTCATAAGCATTTGTGCCGTGATCGTTAACACCAGCATCAGTACCAAAAGCAATTTTGACTCCTTTTTCATAAGCAGTCCTGAGCGCAGTTTTCATAATAGGCCCTACTTCTATTGCTTTTTGTCGTACTTCAGGAACATAGAAATCAGGTTGCTCGGTTGCAATCCGCTCCACTGTATGGCCTGCTATTAAAGTTGGAACTAAATAAGCGCCAGTCGCTACAAATAGATCAGCTGTCTCAGCATCAAGAAACGAACCATGTTCTATAGAATCAACTCCTGCACGCAATGCAGCCTCCATACCTATCTTACCGTGGGCATGAGCTGCGACTTTGCGACCCATCGCATGGGCAGCTTCCACTAAGGCAATTTGTTCTTCGTCGGTAAATTGCTGGCCAATACCGGTGGCCGTCATGCTCAAAACGCCGCCAGTTGCCACATATTTAATATGGTCCGCACCATACTTAACTTGAGTTCTTACGGCTTTGCGACATTCAGCAACTCCATCACAAACGCCCGAATGGGGATGCGGAAATATATCATCACGGAATCCGCCCCCATCCCCATGGCCACCTGTTGGAGTAATCCCTTGACCGGAGGCTCTTATCCGCGGCCCCATAACAATGCCTTGGTTGATCGCATCTCGTAGGGCAAAGATAGCATTCCGATCGCCACCCACATTCCTGATAGTGGTGAATCCAGCACGCAATGTTCTCATACCGTATTCAACACCCATTAGAGCGCTTAATTCAGAAGAGCGGGTCACCCGAATCTCACGACGATTAGGTTCTTGCTGACTGAGAATATGAGTGTGAGAGTCAATTAGACCAGACATAACAAATTGGTTTTTCAGGTCAATCACTCTCGCGTTAGCCGTACCACCAACCTCGCCAGGTTCGACATAGCCATCACGCACCTCAATAATTAAATTGTTCCTAACGATGACACTTTGTTCGATTCGCGCTTCTTCCCGAGCATCCGATAACAAGCTTCCCGCGTGAATTATTTTCCACTCATCGGACACCTGCGCTGATGATGTGGCGCAGAGTGTCATCGTATAAATTACAGTCAATAAAGATAGGACTTTTCTTAGCATAATTTCCTCTTTTCCTACTTGTTTTTTAGTTTTTCTAGAGCTTTTTGTTGTGTGATAAATTTAAAAAGGTAACTAACCGTTTGTCCAGAATAGTATGTAATAGTCCGAGATGGAACCAAATAGAACAAGTGGGTGGTGCCCCGGGTGGGGCCTGGTAGGTAGCGGACATAGAAAGTTAGAGTGGGGGTCAAACACTAGGGTGACAAAAACATTTGATGGTACTTTTGATGGTATCGTTTAGTTATATAAAATAAATACCCCTATATAACAAAGGTTTATGGACACTATTCAGTAGTACCCATAGCTACCAAACAATAGTCCCACCAAATCCCAAGAAGTCCTTAAAGCCCAGTAATTGTGGGCTTTTTCTTGTATGTTTAGTCTCTAGCAATCTCCAAAGATGGTTGCCATGCTGTGACAGCTAAGCCAATTCCATTTAGTCGTTAGCCTCTGTTCTGGCTTCCTCGATACGATGACCGGAAAGAATATTCATCATGCCGTAGTTGCCTTCATGGCAGGCATATTCATATATCTTGTCGTTGGAATACCCGAAGATGATTCTTCGCGTGTAATCGGCGGTGAAAGTTCCCGGGTCGTGCACGATGAAATCGTACTGTAATTCAGTCTCGCTGATTCTGGCCAGCCTCTCCTGATACACCCTCGCTTCTGTATTTAGCCCTGGATCACTTTTCTCATTAATATTCCCAGTATCAATAACTAAGGTGTCTCCATCCCAGTAACCACGAGAGCTACCATTCCACAGCCGGATATCCTCATGTAGATCTCGCATGTCTGCTAGAGGAATTATTCGCACGTCGTGAAACATCTCCTGAATGATAGTGACATAGTCCCGAGACTGGACGATTTGCCAATAGCTGTTATACCCAGGCCGAAGATTTGGTACTCCGCGATGTACGCAACGCTCCGATAAAGACCGATCCAGCCAGGAATCGGCGGGATGCTTCTGTCGGTAGGCTGCAAGCTCTCTACCATGAGCCATGGCCTCCGGGGTTCTGGCTGGAAAGCGGCCATCCGGTGGATCGATTATTTGCGAAGTGCGGTTGTCCAGCGTCCGCTCTACCATCCATTGCTGATCATAATTTCCTGTTTGGACATCCCTGGATGACTCATTCCCAGAAAACGCGGCGTCCAACACGCTCTCTCCAAATAGCGCGTCCCCCCCACCAGCGGTTAGCTCAGACATTCTTCGCTCGAGAAACTGCATTTCTTCGTCGCTGAGATATTCCCGATCGGCAAACATTTCTGGTCGTTCAATCGGAGTGATTGAATTATTAGCCCATACTCCTTGTAAATCAGGTTGTCCATTAATGGTGCGGCCGGGCTTCCAACCATCATTGGCTAACGCCGAATTCAATAGGGTCGTCCCTGCAACCAGACTTGAGAGCACTAACGTCCAAATTAATTTCTTTCTATGTTGCTTCATCTCGAGCCTCCCGATTGTTTTTTGAACGCAATGTTCTTTCATATGGGTTTTAAATCAAGCGTCCAAACCGTTTCCTCAAATGTACCACATCGTTCCAGCAATTTTCTGTTAATAGTTTTCGTGTTTCAAAGGACCTAACTATTTTTAAGAATTATGGCTGCTGATCGACAGATGCAGATCAAACTATAAGCCATCAAAACGCCGGAGTCCTAAGCGTTGTTCATAGCGAGCATCCTGAATTTTTGCTGCTAACAACTCTTTCTCCAAAAGCGCTTTGACGTCCTCACTAATGAGCTGAATTGTCTCCTGCTGTTGCTCTGGTCCCTCTGCCAGCTGTAGCACAGATCCCCAAATGCCTAACATACGGCTATCGATAGTACGGTGTTCGTTTGCCTTTGCCCATTCGGCAGCTATCTTTCCTCCCAGAGTAGTAAGATGTAATTCTAGTTCTTCTTTGAGTTCAGGCTGGGCACTCCTGACAACTAGGTTCTGAATGTATAACCAACCTGTGGGTACCACTAGATTGCCTTCATAAAAGCTTAAAACCCATTGCAAATATTCCTGTTGAGACTGAGCTGCCTTATTTTCGATGTCAGATTGATAAGCGGAAACAAAATAGTGTTGCTCGGGTAATTCCGATGGCCAATTGGGTAGATCAATATTGCGGCACGCGCAAAGAGCCAAACACAAAAAAGAAATAAGTCCATATTTCACTATATGGCTCCTAGACATTAATTAGATACCTTAGTGGAAGCGTGCTCGAGTTAGATGAGACCTCATATTGGTAGTATGTAATAGTCCAGCATGGAATCAAACAGTGAAAGTGTGACGGGGTGTGAGGTAGGGATTAGCAAATACCTCACTCATCCCCTATTCTAAAACTATGCCAACTATCACCGGAACAGAGGTATCTGAATCCCTAGTACGACCTTTATGGATGATTTTCTGCGCCCGCAAAACATTTGATGGTATCGGTCCAAACCTAAGGAGCGATACCATCAATGAATGCGCATTGCTACGCCATGTGGCCCGAAACGTGGCCGCCGCGGGTGAAGTCCTGAGCTAATTAGAAAAGCTGCAGAGGCGCGCAATTTAGCCGGTTTCGTCTTGTAAGACTAACAAGCTATAGAATTTAAAGGGCTACGATATTTTCGGCCTGAGGTCCTTTCTGACCCTGGGTGACGATAAATTCTACACGCTGGCCTTCAGCCANTGTTTTGTAACCGGAACTTTCGATTGCGCTGAAATGTGCAAACACATCTGCACCAGATTCACGCTCGATAAAACCGAAGCCTTTGTTTTCATTGAACCACTTAACGGTTCCTGTAATTTTGTCAGACATATTAATATCCTGTAAAAAAATTAATGACACCAACAGCCAAGAATTAGGCGGGTGGTGAGTTCGTGCTAGAAATTGGGCCGTACTTATAGACTACAGGACGAGGTGTTACAGAGAATACTTCGAAATGGGTAAATAAATAGAGTGCTTAGTTTCAAGCAGCGGGCACCATACAGGGTCGTTATTTCCACGTCAATGACTATTTTCAGACTATCTCAGAATGAATCATCTAAATAAGCGGAATATTAGGAGTAAGTAGGTGCAATCGGGGATACATCAAGGCTTTGGTGAAGGCAGTTAAAGGCGAAGCAGAATCAGTGTTAAGTTTTTAGAAAGGGTGTTAGGGGAGGAGCCGGCAACCCGGCCCCTTCAACCTAAGAAATGTCCCGAATCCTCTTTCAGACAGTGTTCAATCCGGCGGGCTATCTTTTACGTTTATTGAACTCTGTTAAGCATGGCTCTTCTAGAAATTTCTGCACCCTGCTGAGAAACTGTTGAAAGAACAGTTACAGAGTCAGGATTTGACTGGTTACTTTGATATGTAATAGAAGTTACGAAATCATCCTGCCCCTCTGTATAACCCGTATTAGAGACAAGAGTGAGACTTAGTCCAGACCCAGAAACAGAAGCGGCCTCGAAAACAGGCTCTGTCCCAAGTCCGCAATAGTGCTTTACGACCAGTTCACCATCTTTATCTGAATAAGTCGTTGCCATCTCTACACCATCTTCTACTATACTTTCTATGATAGTGCCCCCATTGGAAATTAATTTAAATTCAGAAGTCGCTTCTATAACCGTGCCATCACTAGAAGTGACCGTGCCTTCCCAAGTTCCCAGCATCTTCTTCATTTGAGTAAAGGCTTCACTCTCCTGAGCATTTGCTACGGGAATTAGCGAAAGGAGTACAAAAAACAGGGAAAATTTATTTTTCATTCATTTATACCTCAATTTGTTTAGTTTATTTTTGGCTATTCAGCTTTGTAAACAGCACATTCCAAAGTCAGTGTCTCCAATTCCATCTGACCTCCCACATGCCCCTCTAAAACGCCTAACCATTCGTCTAGAATAGTATTACATAGTCCTGTTATTCACTAGCTATGATGGGCTAGGAGAACATTTTTCATGTGTTATTTCTTACGGGTATTGTGAAATCTATTAAGGTTTTTCAATTAGCTTCTTAGCTTGAGCCTCCTGGACTCGCGCGCCGCGAAGCGCGCCTACCATGCTGTAATTACCTTCATGACATGAGTACTCGTAAATATGTCCACTCTCGTCCCGGGTGAATGAGAATTCGCCGCGCCAAGGCTCTGTGTAATACACTGGATCATCAACCGTGTACTGATAAAACAACTCACTTTCCGATACTCGAGAAAACCGCTCCGTTATGTGGGCATCACCACTTATTAACATTGGCCGACCCATATTAGCGCGTTCTGGATTAGTGTCACTGAAATGGGTGACCTCTACTACTAAGGTATCCCCTTCCCAGCGGCCGATGGAATGCCCTTCAAAGCTTCTTATCGCATCTGGTCGCTCTTGCCCATCCATATGAATGACACGGAGCGGCACGCTTTCTTCACTAATAATCGCAATCTTGTCAGAGGTCTGAACAATTCCATGGAACAACTGATACGCAAAAAAGCGCATGGGAGGAGAGCCCCAGCTCTCTACGCAGCGCTCAACACCAGGTCTCTGCTCCGGGTGATCGAAACCCAAACCCTCAAAATAACTGTGGGCAGAAATTCTAGCGCCCAGTTCGTTATAAGGTAGCAGGCCATTTTCAGGATATACAATTACGGAGCTACGATATTCCCCCTTTACCATGGCAAGTTGCGGTGGTCCAAAAAGGTCGATATCAGGATCATCATTCCCCGCCAACCCCTGAGTAATCATCTCAGCGTACCCTGCTGCCTGTTCTGGCAATAGTACAAGAGGAAGGGCCCCGGGGCGTTCCAGCAGTGTATTGAACCTGGTACTCCAGGTACCTTGCAAGTCGGGTTGACCGTGCTCTGTTTTCGGTACCTGATACGTGCCCGGTGACTGGGCCAGGCTCCATGTATTAAAAAGACAGACACTGCACGCTATAACAAAAATACGAGCATACATAATGGGTTCCTTTGGTGAGGCGTTTGGCAAAAGCCTATTCATTTAGTATTTTGCTTACCATAAATGAAAAAATCTAACCTTGCTTCCTAAAAAGTGAAAAAATTCAAATTTTCAATAATCGACCAGCTTTTTATTCTGTGTGAGGATTCTATCTAGACTATCGGCGAATTTTTTGTTGTCTTTGTCTGTTAGTGGGGATGGACCTCCAGTATCTACTCCGCTTGCTCTCATGGTATCTAAAAAATCTCTCATGTTAAGCCGGGCTTTGATATTGTCCTTTGAAAAGAGGTCTCCTCGTGGTGATAACGCAAGTGCTCCTTTTTTTATTACATCGTCGGCTAAAGGTATATCGCTTGTAATTACTAGATCACCGTTTTGTGACTGCCTAATAATCTCATTATCGGCCACGTCAAACCCTTTCAAAACCTGAATTGATTTTATATACGGAGAAGGAGGGACTTTTAGAGATTGGTTAGCAACCAACATGACAGTAGTCTGTGTACGTATCGCTGCTCGGAATAAGATTTCTTTAATTGCGACGGGGCAAGCGTCCGCATCGACCCATATTTTCATTTAGATAGGTATTCAGTTGTTATAGGCCCGAAAAACCCTTCGGGCCAAATAGTAGCCGGCCAAAATTGAATATGACGCAAATAAATTGATAAGTAGAATGACCCCGGCTTGGAGTCTCCACCCATATCCCCACGGAAAAATAACTATTAGGGGAGCAATAATGCAGCATATCCACAAGAGAATAAAAGTAAATTCAGGTAATGGGGCTTTTATCCTTTTTGCTAACGCAAGAGCAATAATAGCTAACACCGAGGG
>JGI24816J26688_1000458_pt1 | contig 10513 bp, 10 predicted proteins | sample METZYME_3_250m_FD_26688 | JGI IMG/M metagenome (IMG submission 26688)
GAAACGAGCGTAAATAGGCTTGCTGATGTTCTGGGGTTAATTGCCGGCATTGATCTGGGTCGTGAGCACAAGTCTGCACGCCCCGGGGAACTTCGGCGCAGTGCACTAAACGCGGATAAGCTTAGAGCGCTTAGTTGGACGCCTGGTTCTACTCTGGAACAGGGCTTGCAGGAAACATACACATTCATAGAAAGAGAGATGGCGGGAGCCACCGAATGACGCTATCAGCACTGTTACTTCAGGCACGTCCTCCGCAGAGCATTCTCGATATGGTGCTTGGAGGAACCCTGCCTACAAAGATTGTGCTACTCGTGCTTTGCTCAGGATCGGTCTACGCGTGGTGGTTGATCTTCCATAAATGGAAGCAGTTCCGAGAGGTCCGAGAGCAGGGAGATCAATTCCTGGAACACATGGAGCAAGCCCAGCGTCTGGAGGACGCATATAAAGCGATACTAGCGTTGCCTGAGTCACCCTACGGACGAGTTTTCCGACAGGGAGTCAACTTAGTGAACTCCGGCCAGGTGCTCTCCGTGAGGGCGGGCCACCCACGCAAGGGCTTTCGCTTACACAACTGGAAGCGCTCCGGCTGGTACTTGAGAAAGAAGAGGCTGAAGAGAGGGATGAGCTGGCGCACGGTCTTGGGACTCTAGCGATCATCGGTTCGGTATCCCCGCTGCTGGGGTTGATGGGTACAGTCATTGGCATAATGAACGCGTTCCTTGGCATTACTTCATCAGGCTCTAGTAATATCATGGCTGTGGCTCCGGGTGTGGCTGAGGCACTCGTGACAACGGTTGCGGGACTTGCTGTAGCAATCCCAGCAGTGATCGCCTACAACCACTTCGTTGCTGAGCTAAATCTGGTGAGTGGAGAACTCGAAGGCTTTTCGAGTGAATTCATCGGCACTCTTGCCCGAGAGGGCCTTGTCTCATGATTAGAATCACGGAAAAGTTGTTGGTTGAGGCACCGGAGAATATGAGTCTGTGAGTTCGATAGGAATTCGGCGTCGGAATCGTGCCAACCGTGATGATCTGCCAGTGAACGCGGAGATCAACGTTACGAGTCTGGTCGATGTTGCGTTCACGCTTCTAGTGATTTTCATCATCACGGCACCGATCCTACAGGGCGGGATCGAAGTAGCGATCCCGAGGGCAGACGTACCACCACTAACGTCAGAAGATCAGCCGTTCTTTGTCACAGTCCTGCGGGATGGAACCATCTTCATGGAGGAGACTGAGGTGACACTCGAGGAGCTTGAAGCGGGATTGCCCCAGCTTATGGCTACCGGGAACGTTCAGCGCATCTATATCCGCGGTGACTCTCTCGCCCCGTATGGCCCTGTGCTTAGGGTTATGGCTGCTTCCGTCAACAGTGGTGTGAATTGGTCGGTTGTTGCTGAGCCCTACCGGCCCGGGAACTAGAAAAGATCCATGCTTGGGCCAGCTCTCTTCGACAAGCGGAGCATGACAATGTCCGTCGGTCTCCACGGGGGTCTGTTCACGCTTGCATTGTTTACCTCACTCGTTGACCCCTCGCCCATGGAGTTTGTGACCTACCAGATCGAAATGGTTAGCCCACCGCCGGCGGTCCAAGCTGAGATCCAACCTGCGACGGAAGAACTTGTGGTCGAGCCGCCCGAGCCTGCGCCACTACTAGAGGAAGAACCCGAGCAGGAAGTTGTTCCGATCGAAGAGCCGGATGACCCCGAACCCGAGCCATCACCCGAAGAGAATAGGCCGACTGAAGAACTAACTGAGGTTGAAGAAGAAGAGACTCCACCATCGGCACCAGACCCACCTCCTGAGGAGATCGAGGATTCTGGAGAGGGTATTAATGTGCGCCTTGAGGGAGTTCGCCGTGACTATCCGGCCTACTACAACAACATCATTCGGCAGATCTTTAACTGTTTTCGGTGGAGGGGTGGTGGGAACTGGGAGGCTACCGTCTTCTTCACGATCGAGCGGGAAGGTACTGTGACCGACATGAGATTCACGAGTCGCTCGGGTAGCACGGCCTTCGACTTTGAAGCGATCGGAGCTGTCGAGTGCGCAGGTCAGGGTCGGTTTGGGCAGTTGCCAGACGAACTGCCCTACGATCGCCTTCCTGTGCAATTTGATTTTAGGCCACCGGGCGAAGCTGAAGAACTGCTTTCTCCAGTGATTTCCCACTCGGGCAGAGTGGTGGATCGTTGATGAACTTGCCGTTGGGAGTAGTTCAATCGTTTGGCTTCCGATTGACTGTCACCTTATGCGTTTCGATGGGTCTCTTTGTGTCCTCGGGGTTTGCACAGGAACGCGACTCGCTTCCGGGTGTGAGTTTAGGACTCGTCTACGAGAATCAACCCCAGCCGGCTCTTGCGATCCAGCCATTCACTGGGCGTTTTGGGGGAGCTGATCTAGTAGACGATGTTGAGGTGATTGTCGGTCGGGACCTGCGTAATTCTGACCGCTTCGAAGTAATGGATTCCATCCCCGCCGGGCTCGTCGGTGACGTCGTGGACTACACACTCTGGGACCGGCTCGGAGCCGTATGGTTAATTACTGGCCAGGTCGAAGGGGCAGGGGAAGGTTATATCCTCATTCTTGAGCTCCATGACGTTGTCTATGGCCAGAGTGTAGAACGGGGCCGTTTCCGGATTCCTGGTGAAGCCGATTCTGATTTTCGCATGGCAGTGCACCGCGCATCGGACGAACTAGTTAGGTGGGCTACTGGTGACCCCGGGATGGCCGCGAGCAGGATCGCTTTCACGATGACAGATAATCAAGGCAATAAGGATATTTATGTCATTGATTCAGATGGAGAAAATCTAGATCGGATTACTAATTATCGTGACTTAACACTTTCTCCGACCTGGTCTCCTGATGGAAATAAGGTTGCGTTTACATCCTATAAGTCAGAACTACCACGCATCTACGAACTCGACCTTCGCACAGGAGAAGAGAATATGCTCCCCGAAGTTAGAGGCGGGGGAGACTACATAACACCTACTTATCATCCTGANGGCACTACTCTGGCATTTTCGGTCACGGGCAATGCTAGAAGTGGTATTTTTACCTATAACGTCGAGAGAAATTGCTGTCTGGTGTTCCTGTCTGGTGGGCGCTGGTATGATCTGTCGCCGACGTATTCTCCGGACGGACAATGGATGGCATTTAACACAAACCGGTTCGGAGATGCTGTTCCCCAGGTGATGCTGATGCCGTCCCAGGGTGGTGATGCTGAAACGCTTTCACCCTACGAGTACGGTGGCAGGGGTTACTTCACTGCGCCGGATTGGTCGCCCGTAGGTGATATGGTGGCTTTTCATGGTTCGATTAGTCGGGGCACCTACCACATACTTGTGGCAAGCGTGTCGAATGACGGACGGAGGCTCAACCAACTCACTTGGGAAGGGAACAATGAAGACCCAAGCTGGGCACCAGACGGGAGACATCTCGCCTTTGTTGGAGAGCGTAGGTGGGGGTTCGGCCTTTTCGTGGTCGATGTTGCAACTGGACGACTGAGGCCGCTGCTGGCCGGCCGACGGGTCGGTTTGCCTGACTGGTCACCTGCTTTGAGGGCAGAGCGTTAAGCACTCAACTATGGAATTCATTCCACAGTGAAGATCAAGCGAACTCACGCTTCATACGTAAAGCGTTGCGCTCGCTCACATTTTTGCCTAGATAGCAGGGGGTCTTTTCACGATCACGAAGCACGTTAGCTTCGTTATTGTGCTAGGCCTGCGTTAGTACGCCTAGATGAGCGTAAAATAGTTCGTTCAACCCGGGAGCAGGGATGATCGTACGTCGTTTCTTTATTGCTGTTACAGCTGCTACACTTGTCGTCGGATCCTGTGGTGGTGACCCACCTCCACCGCCTCCAGCACCACCGGGGCCGGACATGGATTCACTTCGGGCCTATCAAGATTCAGTCCGAGAGGCTGAAGAGGAAGCTCGCCGCCTAGCTGCAGAAGAGGCAGCCCGTCGTGCGGAGGAAGCAACCCGCGAGAGAGCAAGACAAGGTGCTGCGCGGACACTGGTTCAGATGGTCTTCTTCGATTATGACATGTCCGAGATCCGTGATGATGCGGCTTCGGCACTGCGCGCGAAAGTCGATATTCTGCGGGCTAGTCCGCAGGTACAGCTGCGCATCGAAGGACATGCCGACGACCGCGGCTCGACTGAGTACAATTTAGCGCTAGGGAATCGCCGAGCAGTGGCTGTTCGGGATTTCCTGACTGGCTTTGGACTCTCAGAGAGTCGATTCAGCGTCGTTTCCTTTGGTGAGGAGCGTCCGCTCGAATCGGGCTCGGATGAATCCGCTTGGTCTCGGAACCGTCGTGGCCAGTTTGTGATTACCGCTGGTGAAAACGCTATCAACCCAGGTAACTGACAGCGTGACCTTTGCGGGACCTCTCCCCCCGGTGAGCCGGGGGAGAGAGGTTCGTGATATGATGAGAGGTTTTGCACTGTCTTTGGTAGTACTACGCGTCCCTGTTCTGATCACTACTATCCTAGTACTCGGGGGTTGCGCTACTAAGAGCGATATCCGAGATCTTCAGGTTGAATTACAGGCTGAGCTACGCGTCCTGGCGGAGCGGCAAGCTGCACTGATTGCCCAATTGCAGACTGAGGCAAACTCAACCCGGGACACCTTACGTAGCCAATCTATCCAGCTCTTTGATTTTCGCGGGGAAATCTCACAGCAATTGAGAGAAATCGGAGAGGGTTTAGCGACTCTGGAAGTGCTGGCTGGGGAGAATCAGCGTGCCATAATGGGTATCCGAGGACAGGTTACGAATCTGAGGAGCGGGTCAGTCACNNCTGCTTCTCCCGTCCTTGATTCTACAGGCATGCTNGGGGGAGCTGTAGGAGATGCAGATCAACTCTACCGGACAGCCGCGGAGCAGTTTGGCCGAGGTTCGCTTAATACAGCCCGGATGGCATTCCAGCAATTCGTGCAAAGCTATCCTAATCACGCACTTGCGCCTGAAGCTCACTTCTCTCTCGCTGATATTCTTTACCAGCAGGAAGACTTTGATGCTGCTCTGGAAGCATTCGGAGAAATTCAATCTCGTTTCCCAACAGCTGCCAAGGTGCCGGATGCTTTATACAGGATCGCGCTGATTCAGATTGAGATGGAGGAAATTGAATCTGCGATCGATACGCTCGAGAGGATCACCAACACCTATCCAGGGTCGGTCATAGCAGAAATCGCAGCTGACAAGCTCGAAGAGATCGGTTCTTGAATAGGCGACACGCCCTTGCCGGCCCTGTCATGGTGCGATCTCTAACGGAAATCTGAAGTATGCGTTGTCCAGCCTGTGATGCCACCGAGAATCATGTTGTTGATACAAGGGCCAGCCGGGGCGGTAGGGCTGTCAGGCGGAGGCGAGAATGTACTGTTTGCGGAGCGCGTTTCACGACCTATGAATACATTGAAGAACGTCCTATCCAGGTACTCAAGCGTTCTGGAGCAGTAGAGGACTTCAATAGAACGAAGCTTCTTCGTAGCGTGAAGGTGGCATGTGCGAAGCGCCCGATCTCAGCTTCACAGATGGACGCGCTCGTTGATGATATCGAAGACATATTGTCAGCCCAGGTGGGTGTTGAGGTCTTGAGTGTACAACTTGGAACATTAGTAATGGAGCGTTTAAGCCCTATAGACCGAGTTGCATACGTGCGATTTGCTTCCGTATACCGGAACTTCCAAGACGCGGGAGAGTTCCAAGAGTTCGTCGACGAGATCACTGCCGCCAAGGAGCGTGAAGAGCTTCGACGAAACCAAGTCGAACTTCCGCTCTAGTCAGCAGTTGACCGAACAAAAACCTCTTCAGGTAGTTTTTTACTAGATGGCTCGTATCCGCAAATCAAGAGGAGAGATGCCGTTTCTCGACCACCTTGAGGAACTGAGGTGGAGGATCCTTTGGTGCATTCTCTCGGTCATGATCGGCGCTGTAGTTGGTTTTGGCTTGGTCTACTACCTCGATGTGCTCGAGCTTTTGGTCGACCCTGTGCGGAAGGCCTACGACAATCCGAACTTAAAGCTGATCTATCTGTCACCATCTGACTCATTCTTCGTTACACTCAGGCTAGCTATTTATGCGGGACTGCTCATGGCCTTCCCATTCCTAGCTTACCATATATGGGCGTTCCTCTCTCCTGCTCTCAAGCCTCAGGAGCGACGGGTAATCATACCGCCGCTTTACGGAGGTCTTGTTCTCTTTGCAGCAGGTGTCTCCCTAGCATATTGGATAGCCCTACCTGTGACTCTTGACTTCTTCCAGAGGTTCCAGACCGAGTCACTTCAGGCAAATCTTGAGATCAATGCTACACTAGGATTCATTGTGAAGATGCTCATGGCATTCGGCTTCGTCTTCGAGTTGCCAATTGTAATTATGATTTTGAGCTGGATGGGGATCGTCACTCCCGACTTCCTTCGCAAGAAGCGAAGACATGCAATCGTTCTGATAACCGTCCTGGCGAGCTTTATTACTCCAGGGGATGTAATTGTACTGACATTCATGATGATGGTCCCCCTGATCCTTCTATATGAGGTCGGCATCTTCCTGTCTGTAGGCATTTACCGGAGGAAAGCACAGAGGGAGCAGGACTTCGAAACAGATACCACTCCACCTACTGGATCTGTAGAAACGCAGTGACACCCATGCGGTTGGTGAACCAGACACTCTGGATCATAGGGTTCACTGCCATGGGTGCCTTCAGTTCTGCAAGTGCTCAGGAACAGGTAGACTCAACACGCCTTCGTGTAATCCAACGGCTTGAGCGACTCGCTCGAGCACCTGGCTTCGACAGTATCCTGTTTGTACAAGACTCCATGAGGGTTGCCGAAATTGAAGCTGGTCGGGGTTTCGGTGGGGGAGTAAGCACGGATTCGGTTGTGGCTGAGCTAATAGCCCTGCCTGGTTTCACCCTGACGGAGTACGATGGTGGTGCCGCCACTTTTGAGGCAGCCAATCGTGTCCTAACACTCATTGCTCCGGATGGAGGGAGGGCACGGGTGAGCAGCGAAGGGATGGGCGTCGAAGCAGATACATCAATCCTCTATAACGAAGAGACAGGACGACTCCAGACTGTAGGGCAATCTACCTTTACCCCGGACACAGGTGACCCAATCGAGTCTGCGTCCCTCATTTTCGACATAAGCGAGGAACGTGGTTCCGCATTCGGCGCGGAAACATCATACAGTGAAGGTGGAGCGAATTGGTTAGTCACCGGAGACATGCCATTCGCGGCAGCGGATTCCTCCTTTATGTCACATGCTCGCTTCACATCGTGCGATTTGGAGGAGCCGCACTACCATTTTGAGACTGATGAGATCAAGATCGTCGGGGGAAATGTGCTGGTTGCACGTCCCGTTCGCCTGTACTTCGCGGATGTCCCAGTGGCCTGGTTGCCTTTTGTTGCACAGAGCTTATCTCAGGGTCGCTCATCGGGTATTTTGACCCCTCGATTTAGCGTAAACGATATCGTTCGCACATCTGGTCAGTACCGCCGAAGAGTCAGTAACCTTGGTTTCTATTGGGCTATGAGTGACTACTCGGACGCGCTGGTGGCTCTCGACTGGTTTAGTCAGAATTTTCTTAGCATGACCGGCTCACTGAGATATAGCTTCAACCGTCAGTTTCTCGATGGGGATTTGACTTTTCGCCGCTATTGGCGTGTTGATGGATCGAGCGAGCTTGCATTGGACACCCGGCACAATTGGGACCTTGATGAACGCACGCAATTACGTATGTCGGGAAGGTATGCTTCCAGTAATGACTTCATCCGAGAGAACTCTTTCAATCCGGCTGAAGTAACACAATCGATTGACTCAGAAGGGGGNATCAACCGCCGGTTCAACTGGGGGACCGCATCCGTAGGTGCGAATCGTAAGCAGTATCTATCTGATGATCGCACTGAGTGGACATTGCCCTCTGCGAATTTGTCACTTTCCACTATCACCTTGTTTAGGAATGCTTCTAGCGACGCGCGCTTCTATAACAACATGACTTGGTCAGGTAGTGCGAGTTTTACTCGTCGGACTCTGGATCGAGTCCAACCGGATGTCTTCAGTTTTTCACGGGCGGATACCGAAACGACTACAGGATCTGTTCGTAGTACGCTCAGCCTGGGTAATCTCTCTCTGGCTCAGTCAGTGCAGTTGCGCCAATCCGGAACACTCGGCGTACCTGAGGCGTTACTTGTGATGCGTGAATCAGAGACCCCGGCACTGATCACAGGCTCCCCAGTCCAGGACATCATGGACTCCGACTTGACTTGGCAATCGTCCGTCTCATACCAGCAGCAACTTATCGGATCGACTACGATCACACCTAGACTTTCGATGTCAGGAAATATGTTCCGATCCGATACTTCCGCTGTTGCATCCTCGTTAGTGTCAGCTCCAGCGAGGGTATCATTCGGAGGCGCCCTGAAGACCGATATCTATGGATTCTACGGTGGCTTTGGCGGCTTTGAAGCAATCCGTCACAAACTATCACCTTCAATCCAGTACGAGTGGAGTCCTGCTACGTCACCTACTCAACTGCAGCAGCAGCTCTTTAGGTCCAGGGCACTCCAGCCGAAGAATGCTGTTTCATTGACGCTTAATCAGACCTGGGAAGCAAAGCGCAGGCCACCAGAGGGCGATTCCGCTGTGGCCAATTCAGCAGCCCAACTCGATTCGCTCGACTTAGCTGTTAATACCCAATCTTCGCCTTCTGATGGGCCAACCCGCCTTCAACAGGGACAGACTGTTAGCCTTCTGGCCCTTCGCACCAGTGTCTTGCGTTATGACTTCGTAGAAGCTGACTCGATTGGAGCGTTTCTAGCTGGCTTCGAAACGACCCGTCTATCTAATCAGATCTCCTCTGACTTCTTAAGAGGTCTAACGATTTCGGTGAACCACGATCTGTTCGAGGACAAAGAGGTGGATGGCCAACTTACCAGAACCTTTGCCCCACATCTTGCTCAGGTTAACCTCGGGTTCTCGCTTGGTTCGAACTCATCGATCTTCCGGTTGCTGGGCTTTCTCCGTGGTGGCGATGAGGGAGAAACTCCTGCACCCTCAACTGAAGAGCCAGATGTTGTCGATCCATTTGAGCCTACCGGGACAACTGACGAATCATCGATTATTCCAACGGGGCGTCGCCCATTATCCTCTACCGAGCCAGCTCGTCGTGGGGATCGAGGTGGTTGGAATGCCAATCTGTCCTACTCGCTCCAGAGACCACGTGGCGACGATGTCATGATGAGTCAGATGCTCACTGGTACCATTACTTTGCGGCCAACCGAAAACTGGGACCTGAGTTGGCGGACAGCATATGATTTGGAGCGGAGAGCATTCAATGACCACACCATTCGGCTATCGAGAGACCTACATCGTTGGGAAGCGAATTTTGATTTCCTGCAAACTGCTACTGGGAATTGGACATTCCGATTCGAAGTTAGCTTGATCGACAATCGGGATCTTAAATTCGACTACAAGCAACGGAACCTTGATGTAGGGCTACCTCGCTGAACATGTATACAACTTCTTGACCCATGATTCCGGTACTCGAGGCTGTCCCAAATTTTTCTGAAGGTCGCGACCTAGAGAAGGTAGAGGCACTTGTCGACACAATTGCTAGAAAGGGTGTGGACATTCTGGATTGGTCAGCGGACCCGGACCACCATCGGTCCGTTGTCACGTACATAGGTGATCCTCGGTCAGTGATATCTGCTTCCATAGCCGCAGCTGAGTTCGCAGTCCGGGAATTTGATCTTAGTCGGCACCGTGGTCTGCATCCACGTATCGGCGCACTTGATGTGCTGCCGTTTGTGCCTCTTCGCGGACTTCTTATGAGCGATGCCATTGCTGCTGCTCACGAGGTCGGTCAGGCTATTGCGTCTTTGGGTGTGCCCATATTTTTCTATGGTGAGGCATCGAATCCTCCGGGTCGTGGACTCGCGGAACTCAGGCGGGGTGGGATCGAGGCGCTCCAGGACGGTTTCCACGAAAACCGCAAACCTGATTTACCAAGTTCAGCGAAATTTCCACATACAACGGCAGGCGCTACCTGTGTGGGGGCAAGAGATGTGCTATTGGCGTGGAACGTTCTTGTAGCTGGGATCGATGAAGAACAAGCAAAGGTGATCGCGTCTAAGGTCCGTGAGCGTGACGGTGGGTTTTCAGGTGTTCGGGCTCTTGGACTTTATCTGCACCAGAGGGAACAAGCCCAGATCTCGATGAACATAGAAGACACAATGAGGACCGCGCCCACAGCTGTATACGAAGAGATTACTCAAGCAGTATCTGAGATGGCTGGAGAAATAGTTGAAATTGAAGTGATTGGGATGGCTCCGGACGCCCTTGTGCTTCCAGGCTCGGAGAGCAGATTAGACCTCCTTAACCTAGATCCTAAACGGGTCCTATCCTTTCGGGTCAATGAGTATGTGCAAACCCGGGAGGGATGGGCGGAAGTTCCGGAAGATCTGTCGTGAATATCCTGTTACCTAGTCGAAAGCCTAGCCACCATGAGTAAAAGGAA
>JGI24816J26688_1000459_pt1 | contig 10511 bp, 8 predicted proteins | sample METZYME_3_250m_FD_26688 | JGI IMG/M metagenome (IMG submission 26688)
CACAACCAGCACCAGTAGGATCAGAAACAGCGACGGCATCATCACCGTGACAGTCTTCTCCACACCTTTCTGCACACCGCGGCCAACAATGAGCATGGTCATAATCATGAACACGCCGTGCCAGGCCGTCATACCAAATACACTGGCCTGGGTCTCAGCAAACAGGGCTACTGATTCATCCGCGGTAATCCCGATGAAGGCTCCGCTCAGAGATTTGGGAATATAAGCCAGCACCCAGCCTGCCACCACGCTGAAAAAGGTAAGCGCGAGAAACGCAATAGTGATAGCGAGCCAGCCCAGGAATTTCCAATTCTCACTTCTACCCTCAGCCATCGCCAGGGCACGGGTACTGCCGGCCGGGCTCTTGCCGCCACGGCGACCGATGACAATCATCGCCATCAGTGCGGGAATGCCGAAACATACAATAAAAAGAAAATAGAAGAAGATGAAGGCACCGCCGCCGTTCTCGCCTGCCATGAAGGTGAACCGCCAGATATTGCCCAGACCCACCGCACTGCCCATGGCGGCCAGCAGGAAGCCCCAGCGTGAGGCAAATTCTACATGCCCGGAATTGTTTGCCACGTTACATTTGCTCCATGTCAGGTAGAAGACTGAATGTCATAGCAACATTCGATGCCGTCAAAGGGCAAACACACGTTGCGCATTCTGATAGCGAATCGCCTCACGCTGATCCTTGGGTAGCGCCTCGGTATTGCGCTTAGCTCCATCGGTATCGAATACCTGATGTGGCCAATCAGTGCCGAACATCACCTGATCCTGGCCTACTATGGAAATCAGATATTCCAATGCGCGAGGGTCGTAGGTGATACAGTCGTAATATATGTGCTGTAGATAATCCGTTGGTTTTTTCTGCATTAAACGACGCTCAGGAATTTCTACTTTATCACCTTTTTCGAAGCGACCAACTAAATAAGGAAGTGCAGCACCACCATGAGAGGCAATCATCTTTAGGTTGGGATACTTGTCAAAGAATCCATGAAACATCATGCGAGTTATGGCCAGGGTGGTATCAAACATAAAACCCACTGACCAGCTCAAATCGAACTCACCCATGTCTAACACTTTTGCACCAGGAGGGTCGGTAGGATGCAATAACACCGGCAAAGCTTTGTCGTCGATGGCCTGCCAGATCGGGGCAAAAAACTCATCATTGAGACTGCGCCCGTCAATGTTAGCCAGCACCATCACGCCAACAGCCCCGTTTGCGCAAGTCCGTTCCAACTCTTCTATCGCTTTATCGGGATATTGCCAAGGCAGGGAAGTAAACCAACGAATACGATCGGGGTATTTTGCTTGCGCTTCGGCCGTGGAGTCATTAGCTTCCTGCGCCGCCCTGCAACTGACTTCTTCGGTACCCCAAAACACACTTGGTGCAGTGAGGGAAACGATGGAGATGTCTATGCCAGCTTCGTCCATGACCTTAATGCGCAAGTCATAGTCAAAATGGCCTGCTTGCGGAATGGAGACCGGTGTGTCGCCACGGAAAATTTCTTTTTGTCCATCTGGTCGCAGTCGCAGGTGATAGTCGCCACCCTGTTCTTGCAGAATCTCCAACCATCGGCGGGTATAGATATGTGTGTGTATGTCGATTAGCATGCGAGAAATGTAGCAGGGAAACGGCAATCAGACTACGCCTAATTTGTTGGATTCATTAAACACGAGCAACTATATTAATAATTGAGGTCATAGTAAAAACAATAGTTGGGGTGTCTATAAGCTATTTGAGAGTTGCGTGATAATTACAACGATTGCATCACACAATCTACGCAAGCCATTTCCTGGTCTCGCCCCAGGGAAGAAAAGGTGTACACTGCAATGGTGAGTAAATGGCTTGGTTTCTAGCCAGGCTCAAATTGATCGAGGAACTAATAATGACAAAATTTATCAGAACACTCTCTATAAGTACCGCTTTTGCCTTGCTTGTCGCTTGCGCCGCTGGGACAAGCCCCGGGGTAGGTGCATGGGACGTGATCATTGAGACGCCAGTGGGTTCACAGGCTGGAGTCTGGACCATTAACGCCGATGGCACAGGCACCATGGGAAGCGACCAGGGTGATCAAGCTATTGAGGGTATTGCGCTGGAAGGCAACACAATTGCCTTCGATGTTGACATCGATGCTGGCGGTCAAAGCCTCAGCCTGAGTTTTTCTGGCACTGTCAACGAAGATTCTTTGGATGGTGAATTCTCAAGCGATTTCGGCCCTGTCCCAGTTTCTGGCTCCAGACAGTAACAACAAGCAGGCTGCGCTCTTTATTTGCGCAATTGACTTAATTTATCGTAGCGTTTAGTCGCCTTTATGCCAAATAGATTTAGTAGTTCTGTGCTTCTGGGCGCATTACAATTTTTAGTACCTTACAAAAAGCAAATTGTATGGGCCAGTATCGCGCTGGTTTTCACAGCGGGCCTTAGTCTTGCTCTGGTTCAGTTTGTACGCATTATTGTTGACCAGGGATTTGTTGCCAGCTCTGCATCATCGCTGAGTCAAGCTGTTGTAGGCTTTATGATCATTGCGGTTCTTCAGGCTCTTGGTACGTTTGCGCGGTACTACTGGGTATCCTGGCTTGGAGAGCGGGTTACTGCAGACCTTCGACAGGCTGTTTATTCCCACATCATTGGCTTACATCCAGGCTATTTTGAAGCCAATCTCAGTGGTGAGATTCAGTCACGAATAACTGCAGATACAACATTGATACAGTCTGTTATCGGTTCTTCCGTATCAGTTGCCTTGCGTAACCTGTTAATACTTATTGGTGGAACAATCTTCCTTTTTATCACCAATCCAAGACTCACCAGCGTAGTCCTGATTTGCATACCCCTGGTAGTAGGCCCAATCATGATCTTTGGGCGCAGGGTACGGCGCTTATCACGTAGCAGTCAGGATAAAATTGCCAATGTCGGCGCTTACGTTGGAGAAAGCATTCAACAGATTAAAACTGTGCAGGCTTATAACCACCAGGATTATGACCGAAGTGAATTTTCCGATCATGTGGAATCCGCTTTTAAGGTAGCAATTTCTCGAATAAAAACTAATGCGATTTTAATAACTGTTGTTATGACCCTGGTATTTGCTGCAGTGGCTACGATGATATGGGTAGGGGGCCAGGATGTTATTAATGGTGTGATGTCGGCCGGCGAGCTTACTGCATTTATAGTCTATGCTGTAATGGTAGCTATGGCGGTTGCAGCCATTAGTGGCGTCATAGCCGAATTACAGCGTGCAGCTGGCGCACTGGAACGCCTTATGGACCTGCTGCATGCCGAAAATGAGATCAGAGCACCCTCAACGCCAGCACATCTACCACACAAACCTTCCGGCGCATTAAGAATTGAACAACTCAGCTTCTCTTACCCATCCCGGCAAGACACATTGGCGCTAGACAATGTCACTTTAGAGATTGAACCGGGTGAAAATGTCGCTCTGGTAGGCCCATCGGGAGCTGGAAAATCAACGCTGTTTGACATGATCCTGCGTTTCTATGATCCAGGATCTGGTTGTATCGCCCTGGAAGGAATAGATATTCGAAAACTTGATCCCGTGGAATTGCGCAGCCATATCGCTGTGGTGTCTCAGCAACCCGCCATGTTCACCGGGAATGTTTGGGACAATATACGCTACGGCCGCCCCCAAGCAGATGATGNTGCTGTGAAGNAGGCTGCGAAATCGGCCTATGCCAGCGATTTCATAGAAGCGCTGCCTGAGAAATATGACAGCTTTCTGGGTGAAGCTGGAGTTCGTTTGTCAGGAGGGCAGAAACAGCGCATNGCAATCTCCCGGGCAATACTGAAGGATCCGGAAATATTATTACTCGACGAAGCCACCAGCGCACTGGATGCTGAAAGTGAAAGGCAAGTACAACTGGCATTGGAGCGATTAATGAAAGATCGCACATCGCTGATTATTGCCCATCGGCTGGCTACTGTAAAAAATGTNGATCGAATAGTGGTTCTGGACGCTGGAAANCTAATTGCCCAAGGGACCCATCGCGACCTCATGCAGAGCTGTGAGCTGTATGCCAATCTTGCGAATTTGCAGTTCAATGAATCAGCACTCGATCCACAAGCTGTTCCCGNGCCCGCTGCCGTGCTACATCATTGAAAGCAATCAGCGCTTAATTATCTGATCACGACCATCACATCAGAGATTCGATTAATGTGCCCATCAACGAACACCAATGTCAGACAACGCGATGACGTAGGCGCTTGTGGTTAAGTGTGCCCTAATAACTTCATCAAGGCGTGATCTATAAAATCATCGTCGTCTTGAGTACTAAACCCGGGTCCGCCAGCACCGTGACCATAAATTGATTCGATTACCCTTAGTTCTGCATTTGGCATCATGATGACCTCGGTCTCATTATCTTCCGGAGGAAAATACATGTCGGTTCGGCCAGGCATTACAATTGCTTTGCTTGTGATGGCAGAGAGAGCAGAATTTAGATCGCCGTCGAATTTTATATGATTGCTGATGTCGGCACGTTGCCAGGTATCTAACATGGTTAAAAGGTTGTTAGCATCGTTCTTTGGTGTAAAGAAATTATGGAAAAATTCCAAAAACTCTTCCATCGAATTAAAGCTTTGTCCTAGCCATGAGAGATACAAGTTTTTTCTATAGAATGTTTGAGAAAAAGCCCAGCTGGCATAGATAGTAGTGAAAGCTCTCAATCCTGATTCAGGCTGCGCGATATAATCACCGGCATTGAAGTTTTCGTCGAGGATAAGCGCTTTTTTTAAAGATTCGAGGAATAGCCAGTTATGAGACGCGGTCTTTGCGCTGCCACAAATAGGGGCAATGGCGGTAACTAATTCAGGATATAGTGCACCCCAATGAAAGGCTTGTTGAGCGCTCATAGAAAATCCGACAACAAGTTGAATTTTAGTAATTCCATAAAAATCGGTTAAGAGTTGATGCTGAGCTATTACATTGTCGTAAGGCGTTACTGAAGGAAACCTTCCTCGGTCATGTGGATATTCTGTGTTACTTGGCGAAGACGAATATCCATTACCAAACATGTCAGGAACTACAATGAAATACTTCTCGGGATCAAGGGCTCTTCCTGGGCCTATTGCACCACGGACATCTTCATGATTACCTGAATACCATGTAGGGTAGACAATAACATTAGACTTTTCTTTATTTAGTTGTCCGTGAGCTTCGTAGGATATGAAAGCGTCCTTGAGGGTTTTTCCACATTGAAGGTCAAAATTACCTAGTTTAAATATTTCTGTTCGCATGACGAATGTACTCGTTGATAGAAATGTTAGTTGGGTTNATGGTGATGGGGTCTCAGATTTGGCTCTTACTTTTGTCCAGAATAGTATGTAATAGTCCGAGATGGAACCAAGCAGGTATATATAGCAGTTGTTGGAGATTTTATGTCAGAGCCAGGCTTTTATTCACTCATTCCGGTAATCATCACTCTGATCCTATCGATCTGGTCGCGCAATGTCATTCTGGGTTTATTTCTTGGCGTATTCTCAGGGGTACTTCTCCTTAATGGACCGAATCCATTCACAGGCATGAGTCTCATGATTGATAAATACTTAATAGCTCAAGCCTCCAATAGCGCTAATGTGGGTATTTTAATGCTAATGATTTTTGTAGCAGGTCTTGTGGGTCTAATGGAAAAGTCAGGTGGNGCTGCTGCATTTGCAGGCATGATGACTAAATTTATTACCAGCAAGGGCAAGGCGCAGACCGCCGCATGGACAAGTGGGTCACTATTGTTTTTTACGGACTCCGGCACGCCCCTTATCGTCGGGCCTTTATTTCGACCGATTACCGATGGTCTGAAAATATCTCGGGTAAAGCTAGCATGGATTATTGATTCAACGGCATCACCCGTGGCTGTTCTAGTACCTTTTATTGGCTGGGGGCTGTATTCACAAGGACTTATAGCGCAAGAATATGAAAGTTTGGGAATCGACGAAAGCGCTTTCTTATCTTATATAAAAGCGATGCCATTTCAGTTTTACTCCATCATGGCTGTGGTCATGGTTCCTATTGTGGTTATGGCAAAAGCTGATTTTGGTCCGATGAAAAAAGCAGAAGCGCATTGTGCTAATAATGTTGTCATTGAAAACACCGGAGCGCTAGAAGAGGAGACTGTTCGAGATAAAGCCAAGCAAAAGGCTAAGCCAATTATGGTCTGGCTACCTCTGTCAATCATGTTGGTCATTATGTTCTCTCTGCTAGTTCCCCAAGGCTTTCCTATGGATATGGCAAATATGCCATCTAATGCCTTTAGAGCTTCGTTATCGACAGGTTATATCTGTGCCGCCTTGGTTTTGATGGTGCTGATGAGTCATTACGGTGTACGTTCTTTAGCTAGCGGTTTTTTACTTTATTTGGAAAGTATGAGTAAGGTGGTCACTGTTCTTATTATTCTTGTTCTTGCGTGGTCACTGGGTGCCATTGGTAAAGACCTTGGCGCTCCTGCCTATATATCGGTATTGATAGATGGCAGATTGTCAGCTTACCTGATCCCAGCAACAGCGTTTCTAGTGGGCAGTATAATCTCGTTCTCAACAGGTTCTTCATGGGGCACATATGCCATTTTAATACCACTGATGGTCCCTATAGCCCACCAGTTTGACGTACCAATGTATTTGGCTATTGGAGCGGTATTATCGGGTGGTCTATTCGGCGATCATTGCTCCCCGATTTCAGATACAACTATTCTTTCAGCTACCGGCGCAGGTTGTACCCAAATGAATCATTTTAAAACGCAATTCCCCTACGCGGTGTTTAATGGTGCCTGCAGCATAGTGGCTTATGTTTTCGCTGGAATAACTGGTAGCCCTTGGGCATTGGGGTTAGGTTTATTTTTGATGGTTGGTGGTTTGTTTACTCTTAAGAAACTGTAATGTGTTTAGCGATCTAGTCCTACGCCACGAAAGCGGGATCTAACAGCGAAAATGGCGCCGATATCCAAAAATGGCCTTGGCGGTATCCATTTGGCCGGTGCTGATGCGAGGCAGTCAGTAATTAAGGAAGACTGGCCGCCGCTCGCATATTCAGCGAGTGAATNCCCAAATGCGCTGCCTTTGCTTACACCCGACCCGTTGTAACCACCGGCAAGATATATTTTCTCCTTTTGCTGCCCAAAAAAATTAGTGTTATTGCGGCTAATACCTTCCACTCCGGACCAAGCATATTCAAAAGGTACATGAGCCAGTTGCGGAAAGCGTTTTTCAAAACTGGCGCGGTGAATGGCTTGGCGGCGCTCTAATCTTTGCTTGGAGAGTAAAGTGCCACCGTTATATTCAGCAGTATTACGCAGGGATATGCGTCCTTCTGAAGTTAGCCGTATCGTAGCGCCACCACCATGCAAAGAGAGGACGCCCCATTCCTTAAGATTCCCAAGGGTGGATAATTCTTGTGAGTCTAACCTACGCGTAAAACTTCCTGACAAGGTACTGGCTATTAAGCGCCTGGATAAAAATCCAAGTTTGCATGCTTCGTAATTTGTCGCCAAAACAAGTTTATCCGTTTTTATTTCACCCTGACTTAAGCTGAGTTTAGTAGGGCTCCCTTCTTCGACCTTCAACACAGGGCACTGCTCTATCAACCGTACGTTGTTTGGTAACTTGGTTGCAAGTCCGCGCACCAAAGCCGCGGGCTGCACAAGGGCGCCGCAATGCACGTGCACCCCGGCCTTATATAAAACTGATCCGAGACGGTTTCCCATGTCTTCTTCATTGAGAGGGGTGTGAGCAACTTCCAGGGCATTCAAATACTCGAGAAAGTTCTTGCGCTCATTGATGGATTTTGTGTCGGCAGCAGCATGATAAAAACCTCTATCATCCCACTGGCAATCAATCGACAGCATTTTGATTTGGTGACTCAATATCTCGACACCTGCTCGGTTGATACGGTTCACCCGAGCATAGTTCTCTTGTTGCTGCGATCTATACGGTCCAGGGAAATGGCTAACGGCAACAACGAAACCAGAGTTGCGACCAGATGCTCCCTGACCAACAAGGCGAGCGTCTAAGAGGATAATTCTATCGTTTGGGTGCAATTCTGCCAAACGTCGCGCGCACGCTAGCCCGGTAAACCCTGCCCCGACTATGGTCCACGATACACGAAGATTACCTTGCAAATGGCTAGGCTCATTCCGTGCTGATAAAAGCTCGCTCCAGCCATGATTGTCGGTAGGGAAATCATCAATTGATAAAGCCATAGATGCCTTAATTAACTACCTGTGCCTTCGTTAGCCGTAATTCCCAGGAACAAGCATTAAGGTGCCAATCCGCTCCTCGACAACAGTATGTATTAGTCCGAGATGGAACCAAATAGACCAAGTAGGGGCACCCCCAAAACGGCAATCTTAGTATTTGATAGCAGGTGCTAATACAGCATAGTGCAATTAAAGAGAATCCTCAAAAAGGTCTTAGTTCTGTTACTAAATTCTATGCAAGAAACTATACAAAGGTTAGACAAACTTCACTCACAATCCTGATAGTCAGATTCAAAACACCTTGTAGCCATGTCTTGCCCTCGTGCGAGTTGGTCGGGGGCAAGTCTATCGGCAACTATATCTCTATTGCCTCTCGCGCTTTCATTTCCTTGTGCCGCTGCTACTGACCACCACATATAAGCTATAGCATTGTTTTGCGGAACCCCTTCTCCAGTGGCGTACATAAGTCCCAGATTGGTTTGGGCGAGTGCATATCCTTGTTCGGCTGCTAACCGATACCACCTAACGGCTTCTGTTTCATTGCCAGGAACACCTTCTCCAAGGTCGTACATAAGCCCCAGATTGTACTGGCCGCTTGCATATCCTTGTTCGGCTGCTAACCGATACCACCTAGCGGCTTCTGCATCATTCTTAGGGACACTTTCTCCGTTGCGGTACATGAGTCCCAGATTGGTCTGGGCGAGTGCATTTCCTTGTTCCGCTGCTAACCGATACCACTTAACCGCTTCTGCATCATTCTCAGGTACACCTTCTCCATTGTGGTACATAAGTCCCAGATTGGTCTGGGCGAGTGCATTTCCTTGTTCCGCTGCTAACCCATACCACCGAACCGCTTCTGCATCATTCTCAGGAACACCTTCTCCAAGGTCGTACATAAGTCCTAGATTGTACTGGCCGCTCGCATATCCTTGTTCTGCTGCTAACCGATACCACCTAGTCGCTTCCACTTTATTTTCAGGAACACCTTCTCCAAGGTCGTACATAAGTCCCAGATTGACTTGTGCGAATGCAAGTCCTCGTTCTGCTAATCGCTTGGTTTCTCTAAAATCCGCCTCATCCTGTCCACTCACAACCCCTGGAAATCCAATAAGCAGAAGAAACAAAAGGAGGGTTGTGTTGAGGAGGGGTTTCATTGACTAATTATCACTTTCAGTTATTAACTCATTGTCGCGCCACATTCCACTAGAGACTCTACCGTCAGCAAAGGTAAAGGTTCCTTGTCCGTTGTATTGGTCATCCTTAAATTCACCCGCATAAACACTCCCATTGGCAAAGGTAGTGATTCCTTGTCCGTTGGATTGACCATCCCTAAATTCACCCACATAAACATCCCCGTTGGCAAACGTATAGGTTCCTTGTCCGTTACGTTGGCCTTCTTTGAATTTGCCGACATAAACTTCACCACTGGCAAAGATAATGGTTCCTTGTCCGCTGCGTTGGTCTTCCCTGAATTCACCCACATAAACATCCCCGTTGGCAAACGTATAGGTTCCTTGTCCGTTACGTTGGTCATCCCTGAATTCACCAACATAACCATCACCACTGACAAAGGTTAAGGTTCCTTGCCCGTTGAAGAGGTCATCTCTGAATTCGCCGACATAAATTTCACCATTGACATAGGTATAGGTTCCTTGTCCGTTGAAGAAGTCATCTCTGAATTCGCCGACATAAACTTCACCATTGACATAGGTGTAGGTTCCTTGTCCGTTGAAAAAGTCATCTTTGAATTCACCAACATAAACTTCACCGTTGGCATTGGTATAGGTTCCTTGTCCGTTAAGTTCGCCATTTCTGATTTCCCCAACATAAACATCCCCGTTGGCATAATTTATAGTCTCAACATTCTGACCATAAGAAACATTTGCTAGGGAAATAAGTAGAAGAAAGAGGAGGGTTTTTATGGTTATAGTCCTTTGCATTTAGTTGATATCCTGAGCAGTACACGGCGGTCTGTAGCAGGTAATTCAAGCTTATATTTTGTGGCAACTAATTGCCATATTTGAGCATAGTCGCACCTGCATGACCTTTGTCGAGTCATAAAGAATTTCGGAGTCTCACAAACTATCTGGCGGCACATTGGATATGGAGAGTGGTTTATCGAGCGATATTCCCGCCTCGATCTTCGATGCCCTNACCATNGCNCGTATATCTGCTCGTAATTGAAAAGCNTCGTANATTATTCCGTCTTTAATAGTCCAGCGTACGCCGCCGACCCGCTCAACATCGCCAGTTTCTTCGTTTAATTTTACCGCGCCAGTACCATAGAGCACTTTGAAATTGTGCAGGGG
>JGI24816J26688_1000464_pt1 | contig 10434 bp, 5 predicted proteins | sample METZYME_3_250m_FD_26688 | JGI IMG/M metagenome (IMG submission 26688)
TTCTTCGTCTGACAGCGAAAGATTTATTCCTATTCCGAATACAACATCATTGGTTGCACTGCCAATATGCAACTCAAGGAGGACTCCTGCTAATTTCTGCTCTTCAAATAACACATCGTTAGGCCATTTAAGGTGCAAACCACTAACACCCGCTGATTCCAATGCATTCAGTACACTGATAGCACTAATTAAGCTGAGACTCTGGATAGTCTCAACACTTTCGAACGATCGAGTGAGAGACAAGTAGATACCGCTTCCAGAAGGACTCAACCAGCAGCGCCCTCTTCGCCCTCTTCCGGCAGATTGGGCTTCTGCAACAATGAGCCGGGTGGCTGGCTTTCTAGACTTTATTTGCCTTAGCGATTCGAGATTAGTCGAATCAAGTTCATCGAACACCTGGATGTCGTCGATTTGAGAGAGTGCATGGACTGTCAACGTATCCTGGATGATTTGTTTGTCCATAACGTGCTACCAGACACTTTTTTGTGTATTTAAGATTTTCTGCACCATAAAATTTTTTGCAAAAAAAAGGAGCCGGCATTTCGTGCTTAGCACAAATACTGGCTCCTTTTTTACAATCAGGGTTAGTGTGTACCCTGATAACAATCAACTAGGGCTATTCATTTGGGGAGGCAATTGATGATTGTGAGTCACTTTCAGCCTCTTCGTCNCGACGAAATTTTGAAACTGCCGCCCAAGATTCCAAGATAATAAATACTGCAGACACCATAACGGCAACTTGAATAGCCACAAGGATCCATTGGCCTCTGCTTACGTAATCCATCACATACCAAACGCTTGCCCAAATAGCCATCAATAAGATAAAAATCATCGGCGTTAACAGATATCTGGCAGGTCGTCCTAATTTGATTAAATACACTGACAACACAATTAAAGTCATGCTCGCGAGTATTTGGTTTGTCGCACCAAATACCGGCCATATAAGCGTGCCTCCATCGCCGGGATAATTGCCATTTGAAACCCCGAACGCCAACAACAAACAAGCTCCTACAGCTACCAAGGTAGAAATATAGTTATTCTTCAAAGGGCTTATTTCATAAATATTTCCCCATTCCTGGATTATATAGCGCGTCAATCTAAGACCTGCGTCCATGGTAGTTCCCGCAAACAATACGACCATCACGGCTAACATGGTTTGGGAAAAGCTCTGGCTAAAACCCCAGCCATTGGAAATAAGTAAAGCTCCTCCTGTAATAAATCCACCGTCTGCTGGACCTCCAGACAAGCTAGGGTAAAGTTCATTCCAACCACCTGCCGCTGTCGCTGCATATAAAGACCCTGTCACAGCAACAATCGTTATCAAAGCAAGAGAACCCTCTCCCAGTGCGCCTAGATAACCGACAAATCGCGCATCTTTCTCATTATTGAGTTGTTTCGCGCTCGTCCCNGAGGATACGATTCCATGAAATCCAGATAGAGCTCCACATGCTATTGTCACGAAGAGTATTGGCCACAATGGCGGTGTGCCCTCTACCACGTCGTTAAACATAGGAGCAGCGACATTTGGCATTGTTAATAAAACAGCCGAATAGAGCACGATCAAACCGAGTACTAGTTGCGCCCCATTTATGTAGTCGCGTGGCTGGAGCAATAACCAAACCGGAAGCATCGAAGCGATACCGGCATAGACATATAATAAAATAATCCAATTCCCCCGTTCACCTAGCCCAAATATATCCCCTGGTAAAGCCATTGGCATATTGCTGCCTATGTAAATAGTGAAATAAAGAATCGCTACTCCAATAATAGAGATCAGTAAAAGGTTAAACTTCCTGCGAATAAGAACGCCAATAGCTATTGCTACCGGAATCGCTGCCCAGGCTGGAAATACAGACTCAGGATAGATGACCATGTCATTCGCGATAATTGTTCCGAACATCGCATTAACCAGCACAAGCAGAAGAAAAATGATCACCATCATTACGGAACGAACGCGAGTGCTAACAATACTTTCAGACAAAGCTCCAATGGACTTAGCATCGTGCCTATTACTCGCCCACAAAGCTCCGAAATCATGCACGCCTGCAAAAAAAATCGACCCTAGGGTTACCCACAAAAGGGCAGGAGCCCAACCCCAATAAACTGCTATTGCCGGACCGACGATGGGCGCCGCCCCTGCCACCGCTGTAAAATGAGAGCCCCAAAGTACAAATTTATTCGTTGGAACAAAATCAACACCATCCTCAAATCGATGGGCTGGTGTTTGGTAATTCGGATCCAATTGATAAATTTTTTCGGCGATGAATTTAGAATATACAAACCAACCAAAACAAAAACCAACTAGCCCAAACAGGACGATAAGGATCGAGGACATAAAGAAGATCTCCCGAATTATTATTATGAATTCTTAGCAATGCATCATAGCAAGTTAGAGACTGACGAGACAATGCGATAGAAAACGTAAAAATCCGGAAAAATCCGTGCTTTCAAGGAGACCGCATACAAAAAACCCAGACGCTGGAAAGCGGCTGGGTTTCTCTTCCACCCACTAAATTCTCTAGTTAGTCGGTTCGGCCGAGTGGTAAGTCCAGTATCCGATGAACATCTCATCCCAGCTTTGCAAACCAAAGGTCAACTCTTTGCTAGGATCAGGATTGGCAGGATTGTGCTCGGAGTTGTCAAAAGTTCCTGTGACGTGAACCATAGTACCCGCCGGCAAATTGACGGGTTCCTCAAGCACATATGTTGGTTGCCATGCGTAACTGTAATTCGGGACGCTTAGCAATTCCGTAATGGAGCCATCAGGCAGCTCAGCACTGAGCTTCATATCCTTCCCTCTGAAGTGCATATGCGGCCGCAAACCGGTAACTACAACATCTTCCGCAAAGACATATTCGGCCGAAGCAGCATGATTTCCAGCAAAAGGAGGTATTCGAAACATGCCAGAAACTGATTCCGTGAAATTTTCGTAAGCAGGTGGGTCATCATGCATGTAAAGGCCAAGAAGAGTTTCGTCGACTGTAGCCCTACCATTTGCCGTGTAGTGGAACTGCATGGATAGGTTGTGCCCTTGTGGTATATATACCCCAGTGTTTTGTGGGAAAGTTATGGCATCCACTTTGCCAGGAGCGTAGCCTTCCAGGAATCGTGTGCTCGCATTGACCGCGACCGGTGACTCTTCCTGCACTGCTTCTCTTGGTGCAGTCACATAACTGAGCAAGTGATGAAGCACAGCCTCATCTCCAGCTATGTATTGCACCGCTCGGATCCATTTGTCTTCTTCGAATGGCAGTTCCACTTCTACATTTATGTAGTCCAGCACGCCGGTCGCTGGAATTTCGTGCGCAGGTGCCTTGACGATGAAGTCTGGCTCGCCAAGTTGCCATTCACGTCGATNGGGAAACTGAAGTTGAGTCAACGGATCTGTATCGGCCCCACCCCTGGGTGCCCCAGCGTCAATCCAGTGCACTAGCCTTTGTAGATCCGTATCGGATATATAACGGGCGTTACTAAAGTGGCCTATATAGGGATCGACTTGTGTCGGTGGCATACGTTTCGTAAGCAGGACTTCACGAATCATTGGTGACCAACCTTGCAACATCAAATGGCTGTCCATCGCAAAAGGGCCAATACCACCTTCGCGATGGCAGGAAGCGCATTGCTCAGCGATTATCGGCGCAATTTCGGTGGCATAATCCGGATTTGTCGCAAGGTGTGATTCGCGCATTGGGAAGTTAAGTTCGCAACCGGCCGATTCTGTAATGATAGTATTGTCGGCGGTTCCGGCTATCTCGTTGGCCAGAGATTGGGCCGCTGATTCCAGCGCCACCCCACGATAGATCAGCGTTAACCGTTCAGGATCCAGAATAGCAACTTCACCCGCTCTAGTTAGACGCAGTGTTTCCGTGACAAGCTGGCCATTGTCTATCAGTAAGGGTAGATCGAGCCCGTGCCGTGCTTTGGTGGCACGAATTATTTGAATATCGGCTTCGCCGGAAGAATCTATTAAACCAAAGGCAACACCTTGATCTGACCAGTCCCTCTGCAATGATTTCAGTTGGCCAATAGCAGTGTCGATCGAAGCGCAGCGATTNTCAAAGGACATCANCACCAGGGCTTCCCTGTTCCTATAACGACTGAGTTGATGAAANGCACCGTCACTATCCAGTAAGGCAAAATCACCGACTCTATCGGGCAACGCATATGTAGAGGATGTTAGTGTAATAGCAAGTGCAGCAATTACCAGGTCGCGTAGTTTGTCCATGGTTAAAAATTCCTAGAACGTGAGGGATTCAGGCAATTCTAAACCAAAGCCTGAAAAATGGCACAACAAAGATTTATTTTTGAAATAATCATGCAATGGATCAGCCGGATAGCGCTTAGCTCATGGCTCAANACGCTTCCTAGTTTTGTGGTACGAAAAGTAGCCGATGAACATCTCGTCCCAGCTCTGAGCGCCGCCACGAACAGTGGCATCAGGATCTGGATTACCAAGGTTGTATTGCGAATTATCAAAGGCTCCTTCAATCACAACACGAGAACCNNCTGGGAGCAGCATAGGTTGTGACAGCCGGTAGGAGGGTTGCCAGGCAAAATTGTAGTCAGGTACATTGATAATGTCATCTCGGGTCCCATCCGGGTAAATCACGCTAAACCGCATGGACTTACCACGATAATGCATGTGCGGACGCAATCCGTGTAGCATAATTTCTTCGTCGAATACATGGGACGCACTCATGCGATGTTCAGAAACTCTAGGAGGAATCACAAGATTACGGCCGCCATGACTGAGCGAATAAGTCGAATAGTGAAACTCGGGTTCCTCTTCTGCGAAATACAGACCTAGCAGGGTTCTGTCCAAAGTTTCCTTACCGAAGGTTGTGTAGTGCAAAGACATCTGGACAGCGGACCCTTTGGGCACTAGCACGCCAGCGTTTTCTGGATAAGTGGCCACGGTATCCTTACCCGGCGCATAACCTTCAAGGAATTCCCGGTAACTGTCATTTTTACCTTCAATGATTTCTTGATCGTAATCTGCCGGTACGATGAAACTCAGCAGATGATGAAGTGCGCGGCGATCACCCGGCAGATGTTGCACGGACTTGACCCATAAATCCTTCTGAAAAGGTAAATTTATCGTTACATTTTCATAATCGAGCACACCGGTGGCCGGTACAGCAAAGGCTGGAACCTCAACAATATAATCAGGTTCTCCAAGACGCCAATCCGAATCGCTCGATTCCATAAGCGTTAAAGGATCCGTTTTGCTTTCTCCGCGCGGAGCCCCAGCATTTATCCAGTGAATCAAGGTTTGTTGTTCGTCTGACTTAATATAACCGGCATTAGTGAAATGATTTATGCTCGGGTCAACTTGGGCAGGAGGCATACGTTTGGTCAGGATGACTTCCTTCATCATGGACGACCATCCAAGCACCATCATGTAAGAATCCATAGCAAATGGCGCGACACCCCCTTTTGTATGGCAATTTGTGCATCTAGCTTGCAGGATCGGTGCAACATCGGTGGCATAATCTGGTGCTTTTTTGCTATGGAAGTCACGAGCCGGAAATGCTAAATCACATCCGATGGCCGCTGTCGTCACTACCTCTTCAAAACTATCAAGATCTCCTGCGACAATCTTGGACAAAGTGTCAGCAAGAACCGAGCTGCCGGGACGCCCTTCAATACCGAGCTGTGGCTGAGCGCGCAACGGATCGATATCCAGACCCCCTCGATAAAGCACCTGATGACGGTTCGGCTCAAGAACGACTACTTGCCCCGCTTTGCTTAGACCAAGACTTTCGGCTATCAGTTGACTATCGTCCAGCAGAATCGGAAATTCAAAGTTATACAATTCATCCATGCGCCGCACATCGTCGAGGTCATCTTCGGCAGCCGAATCGATTGCCAGTAAGGTAATACCCTGCCGCTCCCAGGTAGTTCTGAGCAATCGATACTTAGGGAGTTTGTTGATGTTCTCCTCGCACCTCGACGCAATTGAAATGATTACAACCGCCTTGCTGCTCCCATACTTACGGAGCTCATGGTAAGTCCCTTCATGGTCGATCAAGGCAAAGTTTCCCACTCGCTCAGCTGCCAGACTAGCCTGCATTGTGATCAATGCAATCAAGCCCAAAAATGGTCTCCAGCTTATCCGCTTCATTGTTGAGTCCCTTTGCGCCTGGTAGACGAAGACAGGAGGCCGTACCAAACCCTCAATTTTGATAGATGGAAGCTTAGCTTAATCGCCATATAAAGGTTATTCATACCAGCGAGGTTTTGTGACAAATTGAAACCCTCAAAGAAAAATTTAAGGAAAATAAACCCCGGAAATACAAGCGCGATAAGTTATCGACAGCTGGATTCAGTTAGTAGTTCACGATGGCTGATTTTCCACTTTGGATTTCTGAGCGAAATTATAGTTGGAAAAACTCTCTATGAGTGAAAATCTGCGAAACAACTCGTACATGCCCCACAGAGCTCCAGCAATTATTATCAGTAACATGCCCCAGCGCATTAAGGCAGCAAAGAAGAGCGCATCGAAGATCGGCATCTGGAACTGGTATTGAGACAACTGATCACCCCGTTCCAACATCCAGTGCCAAGCACTGTGAGCCAGCAAGGCCGAAAGCAATATCCCACCAATACGTTCCCGAACGAAATACTTGAACAACACATTAAGCAGGGGGATTACCAGAATGAGAATTACTAGCTGACCAATTTCCACTCCAACATTAAAGGCAAGCAATGAAGAAAACAGGTGTCCGCCGGCGAACTGAAGTGTATCGCTGAATAGGAAGGAAAAACCGAATCCATGCACCAGGCCAAACCCGAATGTGACGATCCAGCGATGTTCCAGCTTAGCTCCTACAATGTTTTCAAATGCCATATAAATAATCGACAAGGCTATAAGGGTTTCTATCAAAGGAGGGAACCACAACACATTGGGAGCCACACCAAACGCAGAACCAATCAACGTGATGGAATGTGCAATAGTAAAAGACGTCACGACAGGAACTAGAGCTCGAATGCTNCGCAGCGGTATCACTAGGCAAAATAGAAACAGAAGATGATCTATACCTTCCANGATATGCATGAAACCCATGCTGATAAAACGCAGCGTTGCTTGATGCCAACGAGGATCCAGTTCCACCACACCGGGATTACCGAGATAGTTAAACACTCGCTCGGCTCCGCCTGGCACAAGAAATCGCAATACAGTAGTGGTTTGATCTGAAAGTGTGCCCAATTGCGGGTCGACTGAAAAATCTGACTGATCCGACTGAATTGGATAAGTCACCAATACATCCAGNACTCCCTGTCGCCAGAATAAGTTAATGCTGTCATCCAATGCTGGACTTTGGATATTAGCCATCGCCTCCTCGTAGCTGGTAAAGGAGCGATTAGAGGGTAGGGAAACCCGTGTTTTCTGAAGCTCTTTTTCCGTAAGTTCAACCCCATTTTCATAGAAATGCAGAGATTCAGTAATATAAACTCGCGCTGCATCGTCGAGGTGGAATTCAGCTTCAGCAAACTGCAGGTAACCCGGTCCACGAAGTGGAAAACTGATCTCGCCAAACGCTTCCATTGGAACTCGCAGCAAGGCAGTTAACTGGTTTGCTTCGGGTTTGACAAATGCATATACAGTGACACGCGATGGTATGTCGTGAGCCATCGATAGACTGGGTACACAGAAGAGTAGAATGAGCGCCCATTTACGGATCGAGAGCGCAATACCTGGCAAATTACACAGCATCGAAAAAATTCTCATGNTTTTCAACTATTATTAATAAAATTCAATGATTTATAAACATTTTTAGATAGCAAAATCTGTACCTGTNCAGATCCGGGAATCANACCATCCATTAGCTGTCACAAATCCTTACAAGTGTATCTTTGAAAAATTTGGATGTGAGTATACTGTCTACAAATAAGACAGTATACTCAGCGGTCGCTCTAAGAGTTAGTTGCCCAGTGGGCATATTTAGTGCCCTGCCGGGCTTTACCTGAGGGCTTTAAGAGGAGAACAAAAATGACAAAGATTAAGGTGTTGATAGGAGTAGCCCTGGTCGCTGCATTGGTTGCGCTAGGTGTAGGGCAAACCAAATTACAGGAACCGGCGGTTGCTGCTAACAATGATGTCATGGCGCCCCACTTTTTAGTCGATCCCCTGTGGCCAAAACCGCTTCCAAATCACTGGATTCAAGGTAATACCATTGGTGTAGATGTCGATGAGAGGGACCACATATTTGCGGTTCACCGAAATACAGAATCGCAATTCATGCGAATTCAAGAAATTGGCCTGTATTCTGGTGTGGCTGAGTGCTGTACTCCAGCACCCCCGATTCTAGAATTTGATTTAGAAGGCAACCTCATCAATGCTTGGGGCGGACCTGTAGAAGGGGCTCCTTACATATGGCCTGAGTCCAACCATGGTATCGAAGTCGCCCCTAATGGTGACGTCTGGATCGGGGGCAACGGTGGTCCCGACTCACATGTATTGGTGTTCAGCCGTGATGGAGAATACATACGCACTGTTGGTATGCCTGGAGAGGAAATGGATAGCAACAGCACAACTGCCTATGGGCGTGTAGCTGAAATTGCTATCGATGCTTCTGCTAACGAAGTGTACTTTGCAGACGGTTATGTCAATAAGCGTGTTGCTGTCGTCGATCTAGCTACCGGAGCCTTCAAGCGGTACTGGGGAGCATACGGTAATCGTCCCGACGATGATGCAGACGTGACCTATACGCCTGGCGAACCTGGCCCTCAGCAATTTCGCGGCCCGGTACACTGTGCCGAACCATCTAATGATGGTCTGGTCTATGTTTGCGACCGTGGTGCTGACAGAGTTCAAATATTCCGCCCAGACGGTACTTACGTGAGTGAACACATTTACAACCCCGCCACCCTTGCTCAAGGCTCTACCTGGGATATAGCTTTCTCGCCTGATGAAGATCAGGAATTCATTTACCTGGCCGATGGTCAGAACTTCAAGATCTCCATTATCGATCGCGAGTCTATGGAAGTTCTGTACACTTTCGGAGATGGTGGTAGACAGCCTGGACTATTCTTCGCTCCTCACAGTATTGCTACCGACTCTCAGGGTAACATCTACACCACTGAGACTTATGAAGGTAAGCGAATTCAAAAGTTCCTTTACCAAGGTATGCAACCTGTTACTGTTCGCGATCGCGCGCCGACCTGGCCAGCAGACGAACTGTAAGAATTAGATCGTTAGTAAAAACCCGATCTCTCTTTGAGAGGTCGGGTTTTTTCATTTTGGCGCAACACCGTTTAATTCATCGCAATTCCGCGTCCAATTGCTTATGGTGGGTTTTTTCTATTTTTGCGGTTTTGTTTTCTAGCTCTTCTGTTCCTATGGTTTCAAATTGGTGTTAAGTTCAAATTCCAGGTAGTAGTTTCATTCACTCAAAAGGAAACGACTATGAGTAAAATAAGAAAAACTCTTCTAGCCGGCTTTATCGCTCTAACACTCTTTACAGTTCTCAACATTTCTCAAGAGCGCATGGAACAATCTGCTCTGGCCGTTAATAACGACCGTATGGCTCCACAATTCGAGGTCGATCCTTATTGGCCACAACCGCTGGCAAACAAGTGGTTACTAGGCCGTACGATAGGAATTGCCATCGATGAACGTGACCACTTGTTCGTGGTGCACCGCGATCAAGACAGCATGTTCATGAGCCAAGAATTAGGCCTAGACTTGGGCAGAGCCGAGTGTTGCACGGCTGCACCTCCAATTCTGGAATTCGATAGCGATGGGAACCTTATAAATGCCTGGGGTGGTCCTGGCGAGGGCTACACTTGGCCGGAATCAAACCATGGAATCGAGGTCGCTCCGGATGGCAATGTCTGGATTGGGGGCAATGGCAGCGGTGATTCCCACGTACTGGTGTTTACCCGTGATGGTGAGTTCGTTCGCGAGATCGGCATTCCCGGCGAACCAATAAATAGCCTTAGCACTTCCTCCTTCGGACGTGTGGCAGAGATCGCAATCGATGAATCAGCCGGAGAAGCCTATTTCGCTGATGGTTATGGTAACAAACGAGTAGCCGTTGTTGATGTGGCAACGGGCTCCTTTAAGCGATTCTGGGGAGCCTACGGCAATACTCCATNGGATGACCGCGTTGTTTACGATCCCAACGAACCGCTACCTCAACAATTTGTAGGACCCGTCCACTGTGCTGAGCCTTCCAATGATGGACTCATCTATGTCTGCGATCGGGGGGCAGACCGTATCCAAGTCTTCAGACCGGATGGCTCCTTCGTTAAGGAAGGACAAGTAGCACCTTTAACTTTAGCTGGAACAACATGGGATATCGCTTTCTCCCCTGATGAAGCGCAAGAATTTATTTACGTCGCCGATGGCGCCAACTTTAAGGTGCATATACTCGATAGGGATTCACTTGAAGTGCTAGCAGAATTTGGGGACGGTGGTCGCCAACCTGG
>JGI24816J26688_1000470_pt1 | contig 10411 bp, 7 predicted proteins | sample METZYME_3_250m_FD_26688 | JGI IMG/M metagenome (IMG submission 26688)
CCAGATTTCATACACAATTGAGCAGCCATTGAGGTTTCTCTTTTGACTCGTAGTCGATCAAACCCTTTGATGGTTCGATNNGCTTGACCTTGTTGATGAAGAAAGTCACAAAGAGAATCAATAATTAAATCTGCCATTCTTAATTCTTCATAAGACGCACCAATTTTTTGTTGAACTGGTGATTGTTCAGAGACTTTTTCCCCAAATAATGCTCCAAATCTTGATCTTGTTTGTTCCAGATACTCTTGCATAATGCCATGCGTAGCGCCCAACATTGGACCCGACAGCAATGTGCTAAAAAACATGTTCAATTCCACACGATAGATGTAACTGTCATGCAATTGCGCCCCAGGAGGACTATTTCCGCTTATTTCAATCGATTTGGCTGTTCTGTGAAAAGGAATGAATTGATCAACTACTTTAACATCTTTGCTACCCGTAGCTTTTAGACCTTCTGCGTGCCAAGTATCAATTATTTCGTATTGATCTGGCATGATCAGTGCCATCCGATATTCCAAGGCGGTTCCACCCGATGCTACAGTCTCTTTATTGGCAAATCGTCCTGCAACAAGAGCACAGTCAGCATGGTCAATTCCACTCGAAAAACGCCACAAGCCATTTAGAATGAAACCGCCTTCAGTTTCTTCCATTCCACCCCCGCCAGCAAAGGCAGTGCCTACAATTGCATCTGGACAGCTGGGCCAAAATTCTTCTTGGGCTTCGGCTGGGAATCGACCCAAAATCCAGGTATGCGACATCACGACTGAAGAGGTCCATGCAGTTGAAGCGCACCCCTTGCCCAATTCTCTGGCAACATCCACATGAGTTCCCCATTCCATTTCATACCCACCGTAACGCTGTGGAGTAAAGATTTTGTGGATTCCTGCAGTCTTTAGATCTTGAATAGTCTTATCAGGCATTTTTCTCAAATCTTCGGCCTCTTGTGCTCTTTCCCTTAATACAGGTACAAGATCGGCTGCTGCCTGTATTATTTCTTTTCGTGTAGGAATGTTAGCGGATCTTTTCATTCTATTGACTGGGCTCATTTTAGTTGCTTGTAATGACTAATAACGGTCTTAATCGATCAGTTCTACAGTCATTCTACCGTTTTCATCCAGATCTGAGATTTTAAATTCTACACCCAAGGCTTTGGCATAATTCATGTAGCGGGGCTTCCACCATGTCTCGAGTATTTCTTCTTCAGTGAGATCAAATTGACCCAGTTTTTTGGCCGCATTTAATACTTTTTTGAAAGGGAAAATGAATGTTCTTTTGCCGGGTTCATTTTCAGTTTCTAGAACCATTTGGAAATGACAACCAGTCCTTTCAAAATTCATCACCAGTGCCAATTCTTTGTTGCCAGTTTTTTCTATCATAGCTTTGCACCGCTTCAAGATGGGTTCCATCGTTTTACTATCATGAGCTATCAGCTCCTCAAGCAAACCTTGGTTTTTGGCAAATTGAATGGCATTGAGATGAGCTTTCAGCAATGCATCATTAGTGTCGTGAGGGTATGGTTGTTGAATTTTGATAGTTTTCACCAGCATCTGCATAGCCTTTGCCAGATCTTTTTCTCTTCCCTCCATTCCAGTAGGTGGAGCAAGATTTTCTGGTTTCATTGCCTCATTTTTAACCGAAGACCCAGTTTTTTGAAGTTCGTTTCTTGGTCTATTACTTCCTTGCATCATTGCCATTTTTTTCACCTTTCCAATTACGATTGGTTAATGTGCATCCAAATTAACTACACAATAATCTCATACTACTTAATTTTTTGAATCTTTTAATGCGTATTTTTCGTATTAAATCTATCAACGTTTGTTAGTAACTATAGAATTATATTAAACTATCGAACCAAATCACTAATATTTGACTGTGAGGAAACAATAGACAATGTATATAAATTTTTGGTACCCAGCGGCACTGAGTGAAGAGTTAAAAGATGAACCCATTAGGGCAAGAATACTCGGACAGAATTTTGTCGTATATAGGGACTCAAAAGGTCAAGCTCATACTCTCAGTGATACATGCCCACATCGAGGTGGAGCATTATCAGCAGGGGTTATCAGAGATGATTGCATCCAATGCCCTTATCATGGATGGCGTTTTGATGGTGAGGGATATTGCCATCGCATTCCATCTTTGGGTCAAGATGCCAAGATTCCTAAAAGAGCACGTGTGGATGCTTACCCAACTCAGGAGCAAAATGGCATAGTATTTACTTTCTTGGGTGATTTAGAGGAGAAAAAAAGACCACCGATTATGCCAATAAAAGAACTGGAAGACCCAGAGTCTTGGCGAGCTAATTGGCTAACCTATGAAGCCGACATAAATTTTGAACGCTCGATTGAGAATGGTCTTGATGCGGCTCACAATGAGTTCGTGCATCCTACTCATGGCCATGAAGGAGCAGATGAAGATTATCAGGTTAATAACCTCGATTTTGTTGACAATATGTTTGGCGAGAAAAAATGGGGCTTTGGTTTTTGGCATGCTTTTAAATCACCAGCTTCAACAAAAGAAAGTCCTCAGATAAAAGAAGCAAGTGATGCACGAATGGCAGGATCAGGGATTGTTGGGCCAAACCAAATGTGGACTTATATTGTTTTCAATGAAAATTCAGAATTCAGGCAATACATGTTCGAGTGCCCTGTAGAACAGGATCATGTCAAGATTTTCTTGGTCAATATGAGGAAAATGATGCTTGATGAAAATATGGACCAAGCAATTGCGGATCGTTGTATGGCGATTGCAAGACAAGATATTGTGGTTCTTGAGAAACTGAATCCTGTTTTAACACCTGACTCTAATACCAAGGANTTTCTTGTTCCAGCCGATGAGCCTTGTATCAGATATCGGAAATTACTGGATGGTTGGGAGAAAAATGGCTGGAAAATAAACAGCAAAAAAGTTGATGCCAATAATGGCAAGAAGGCCTATGCAATCCCTTCGCCAGGCAGAAACAAGCAGAAAAGTTGGGTTCTCGATAAGATACCTTTGACCTAAACTGAATGATCATACTCTGTTTCATCACGGGGCTAGCCACCGTTGGTTTTGGATTGGTATTGCCCGCGTTTTTGTTTTATGCCCAAAATTTAGGCGCTACCCCTGCCATAGCAACCGTTATTATTGCTACATACTCAATGGGTCAATTTATTGGTACCCCAATTTGGGGTAGATTAAGTGATCGTATAGGAAGAAAGCCAGTCTTACTGATAAGTATTTTTGGGCAAAGCATATGTTTTGTGTGGCTAGCACTGTCCTCAAATTTGTGGATGTTGGCAATAGCCAGATTATTTGGTGGGATGATTTCAGGAAATATTTCCACAGCGATGGCTTATGTAGCTGATTCCACGGATGAAAAGAAACGAGCAAAATGGCTGGGATACATCGGTGCAAGCGTCAGCATTGGCTTTATGATTGGTCCGGCAATCGGAGGCTTATTAGGCGGACAGGATGCTAGCAGTGCTAGTATTTTTTATCCAGCTCTCGTAGCTGCTTGCATTTCCTTTACTACTGGTATGGCAACTTTGTTTTTTTTAAAGGAAAGCTTAAATCTGGAAAACAGAGATACCAAAACAGAATCAAGCCCATCACTTTTGAAAAATTGGGGTTTGGTTTTTAAAAGACCAATTTTAATGGAAATTATTTTTTTAGCCCTTGCAATGATGTTTGTTACCGGAACATTTGAAACAATTTTTCCACTTTGGACGCAATCAAGGTTTGTATGGGGCCCCATGGAGGTTGGTTACAGCATGACCTATATTGGTCTAATTGTCACCTTGGTCCAAGCCATGGTAGTCGGGAGAATTGTATCTCTTTTTGGTGAAGCGAGAGTGATTCGGTTAACTTTTTTTGGCTATGCAATTGGGCTTTTAATCATGGCTCAGTCACCATCTTGGGTAATCATGATGCTTGGGTTAACACTAGCAGCCTCATGCGGTGCTGCCTTTGGAACAGCAACTTCAACTTTTGTTTCAAAGGTTGCTGGCGATAAAGAAAAAGGTTTTGTCTTAGGTGTATATCAGTCCAGTTCTTGGCTTGGAAGAATATCAGGACCGCTTGCTGCTGGTGCTGTCTTTGGTTTGCTTGGAGTAAATGCACCTCTTTACCTAGGAGTTATAGTCTTGATTCCATGCATTATCGTGATCACAATGGTTGCAAAAAAATTGGATGCCCAGAAACCAACTTCCCTCACAAAAGCTGAGTGAGCGTTAAATTTTTACTCTAAAAAATGCAACGATACAATCCAATCAGGTATAAAATAAGATCAAAAAAGGGAGCACACAATGAACAGAAAGCTTGAGAGTAGTAAATTTCCAAACCAGATAATAAAAACTGTAAGTCTTTGTTTGCTGGCTTCGATGCTTTTTGTTTCAAGTCTTGCTATAAGGGCAGAAGCTAGTCAGGCTGATGGATATATTCCAACGACACTAATTACCGGTGCAAATCGTGGAATAGGGTTTGAATTTGCGAAACAGTATTTGGCAAAAGGGTGGCGGGTTATTGCCACTTGCCGAAAACCAGAAGTAGCAGAAGACCTGATAGCATTACAAACAAAGTACCCAGATTTGTTAATTATCGACAAGCTTGATGTTCGTGACCACGCTCAGATCGATTTTTTAGCCGAACGATACAACAACACTCTCATCGATGTATTGTTGAATAATGCAGGTATATCCGGCGGCCAAAGAGATCAAATTTTTGGACGGTTTGATTATGAGACATACAACGCTGTTTTGGAGACCAACACCATTGGCCCACTAAAAATGGCGGAGGCATTTTACCCCCATGTTCGAGACAGCCAACATAAGAAAATCATCACTGTCTCGAGTAGCGAAGGTTCCATCAGTAATGTTTTCAAACGGGGGGGCAGGTTATTTTTTTATCGATCAAGTAAATCGGCATTGAATATGGTAATGGTCAATCTTGCTTACATGTTGAAGGATAGGGGAATTATAGTAGCTATGGTTAATCCCGGTGCAACGGGTACCGATTTCATGGCCAGTTTGGCTGCTATGGGCTTTCCTCTGAGAAAAACCGAAGTTGCAGTCTCCGATATGATGAGGAACATCGATGCTCTCTCCATAGAAACTACGGGCGCATACCTCAGTTATAAAGGCAAACAGGTGCCTTGGTAAAAAGACTAAAGATTGGATTTAATATTCTGCAACACCAGCTAGAGATCGCTCTACATTGGTTTCGGCGCTGGCAGTCATTTCTCCTGAAGATAAATTAAATTTGCCCAGTAGACCGTTGAAAAAATTACCTATATAAGCTGATTCTTCATCCTTTGATAAAGTTAAAGCGGCCCAACCTGGACCTGGAAGATCCATGGTGGTGATAATTTCTCCAGTTTCTACATCATGACGACACAAGCTAAATCCTGCCCTAAAGTTTGCCTTAATTGAATACAAGTCACCATTGGGAGCGAAGCTGATGGCAATCACCATATCACCGCTGTCAGGTGCATACGTGAGTAGATCATCCATTTGTTCACAATTTATTAAATCAAATTGAAAGATTCGGTTGCCCAGTTCAGAGATATAAATTATTTTTGCTTTGTCTGGGCTGATAGTAGAGGCGGTAACTCCTAGAAAGCCAGGCATACCTCCATGCGTTTCAGTTTCAAAGGTATCCAGCAATTCACCATCTTGTGTGAATTTGTAAATGTTGCCATCACCATATTTTTCGGTTCCTGGCATAAAAGGCAGAACTGTTTCTAATTTTCTTGGTCCTTCCAGTGCTTTGTTGTTGGATTCATCGCCCACCAAATGTTCGCCCAAATAAAGGATTTCATCGTTGGCAAAACTAACATTTGAATAGGAACGCTGACCAAAATCAGTTTTTTGGAGTTGATTACCATCGTTATCAACTTTAATAACAGCATAATTTTGACTGTCAAAGGCCCAGAGAATTTGTTTTGAATCAAATTTTAAACCTCCCACTAGGTGGGTTGTGTCTTGTGTCCATAAAATTCCTTTTTGGTTTAAATTTTCATCAAATTGGATAATCCTACCATCACCTGCATGATCGTCATCTGGATTGTTTAAGACCGTGGCTCCGACAAAAACATCTCCCTCTTTAAATATTGTCAGCTTTGATTCTTCAGACATTATGTTCTCCTTGAAATACAGTTCGAAACTTTAAAGTAAATGACCCCAATTTTCCCTAATCAATGCAAAGATATCAGGATCATGATCCAAAAGATGCTCCCGGTTTAATTTGGGATATGGATCGGGTCCACCTTCTTCTGGCCATTGTCGTGTGGCGTCAATAATAATTTTTGAGGATCGTCCTCTAGTTTTGGCACTAGGATCCAGAAAAAAACCAGGACCTTCTTTTACAATTCTCCCACCTGGATGCGGTTGCCAGCGAGCACCCACAGTTGCAATCATCTCCATGGGGTCATGAATATTTACATCTTTATCGACAACCACCATGATTTTTGAAATAGGTAAAAAATTGAGTTTTTCTGCTACTTCAAACGCTTGATATGGTTTTGTTTTATCAATGCTAATAAAGAAAAAACCTGTGAACTCTGGTGGACCATGAGCACCAACAAGTTCCGGAATAAACTTCCTGAAGTTCCTGGTTGAGCTGGCTTCGCTGGGTGTGGTAATAAAACCTCTGGTGACCCCTGTAAATTGATTCACAAAAATGGGGTTTTTACGATGAGTTATGGTTTTAATATTCATATAAAACTGCTCGGCGTGCGGCAAGCCCATATAGCCATACATTTCTCCAAAGGGGCCTTCTTCTTCCATATCATCCAAAGGTATTTCGCCCTCTATGATCATTTCAACATGTGCAGGTACGGTGTTCTCACTGTTCTCACATTTAACCACTTCAACAGGCTGCCCTTTAAACCCACCTGCAATTTCCAATTCGTCTTGGCCAAGTCGTGCCGTTTTTGAGCTACTCATTGCGAACACAATTGGATCTGTTCCCAAGACCACAGCTGCTTGGGCCACTTTCTCGCCCCGTTCCTTCATCCCCATCAAAAATTCCCAGCCATGCTGTTTTCTTTCTGGGTTGATCCCTATCTTTCTAGGTCCTTTAATTTGCATTCTGTAGGTGCCAACATTCCTGCCTTTTTCTGGATCAATCAGCACTAAATTACCGGTGTTGATAAATCGTCCGTTATCTCCTGGGTTGCTTTGTAAAAATGGAAAATCAAGGACATTGATTTCTTCACCTTTCAGAATGATTTCTTTCGCAGGGGCTTGATGCCTTTCAACCTCCACCGGTTTGATAGGCTGTATTTCCCCAAGATCCATGACCAATTTCAGTGCTTTTTTAAAATTTTCGATCTGATCGTTGCTAATTTCTTCGATCGGCACCCCAACTGCCATTGCTTCATGTGCAGCCAAACCATATTGATTAACGATGATTGGACCTTGCATCCAATGACCATCTATCTTCACTTTTTCAACTACAACTGCAGGTGCACCCAACCACCCGTGCTTATCAATCAGCTTGTACATCAGTCCAGCCAGTTCGTAGGCATCCTGATCAATCTCCTTAATTTTCATCACATTGCCGTATTCTTCAATTGCGGCCATGTATTCTCTTAATGAGTCGTAAGGACCCGTGGTGACCCTGGATTTTTTACTGGCTGAGGTTTTTGGCATAGTGTTTTTTTAGATTATTTTATAGCTCTTTAGTGTAAGTGATAAAGATAACCGTAATATACCAAAAAAAGACCCGAGTAAATGACTCGAGTCTTTTTTAAAGTTTAAGATTTACCAGCTTTTGGTGAATCGAATTCCAATTTCCCTTGGACGGTTGGTGTATTGCCTACCTCTTCCAAAGAAAAAATCAAAATACCAATCGTTAACAGCTATTTCCGCTCGCTCATCAGTTAGGTTACTGATGAAGAGGTCCAATTCCCAATCGTCACCCATTATTCCCATCTTCACATCAGCGATTGTGAAAGACTTTTGAACAAATGAGTAACCTGGTTGTACTGCACTGACACTATCTCCAGTGTAGGCAACGGATCCTCTGATGAAAGCCTCATTAGCACCTAACATACTGATTGGCACGTTTTTTTCGATCCAGAGGTTGCCCTTGAATTCAGGTACTTGTGGTAATCGAGAGCCTGAAGGCGCACTGCCGTCTGCAAGCGGTGATGAGGTTTCCGCTGAAACCCATTGAGCGTTGAAGCCCATTTCGGTTGAATCATTGACCAAAGCAAGGACTTCCATCACAAGCCCGTCTGACCCCGCGTCACCCAAGTTGGCAACCACTTTCTGCCATGGCTGGCCGCATTGCGGAGCAGGATAGGCTTCTGCAGAGCCGCAAGGCAAGTTGCTCGGATCCACCAATTCAATTTGGTAATCTTCCCAATCCATAGTGAAGTAAGTTAAGTTCAGCCTGAACCTGCCATCCAGCAGAGTTGACTTGTAGCCAAATTCATAGTTCTTTAAGAAATCAGCATCGTAAGAATCAGGATAAATTGGAGCCGATGAACGACCACGGTTGACTCCTCCCGGTCGGTAACCTTCGGAATAGAGAGCGTAGACCAATGAATCTTCGTTGAGATTGTATTTGATACTTACTTTCGGCACAAAGTCACTGTTGCTTGGATTATCGCGTTTATTCTTAGGTAGAACTCCATCAGCCGTCATGGCACCGCCTGGGTTTTCAACCCAATAACTCTTGTCTGCTTCACGATCAAAATAACGCCCACCTACTGTGAGTTCCCAGTCCTCATCAAATCGATAATTGACTTCGCCAAAGACAGCCATGGTCTCCCATGTGGTTCTATCGTAAGACGACCACCAAACGTCAGTAGGGGCAACCGGAAGTCGGTCGGGAATATAGTAGGTGATGTAATTCAGACGATTTTGAAACCCTACAGAATCCGCATAGCCTTCCGACATGGTATGAAAATCCCAGCCTTCTTCACGTTCCTGATAAAACAGCCCAACCACCCAATCCATATCATCGGTTTGGTTGGAAAGTCTGAATTCTTGGGTTTTGGAACTGTTCCATTGGTCCAATGTTTGATGCGCAATTGCATCGTTGTACCAGTAGGCAACACCCACGGGTTGGAAACAATATTTGCTCCAGCCAGCTGGGTAGCCATTGTAGTAGTAACAGAAGGTTCCAAAGTAGTTTGAATAAACACTACGGTCATTGACGTAGTGAATATCTCTGTCAAAGTAGGAGGTGGCTGAAATCAATTTTGCCCAGCCCAGATCATGCTCAACAGTCAAAGACAGTTGCGTCCAATCATCACTGCGAGGCTCTTCAAAGAAGGAAATTTTCTGCAAGTCGCCAATTGTTGGATCGAAATAGTTGTAGCCGTCAGCCTGATTATTTTGAGCAGAAATACCCGCTTGGATATAACCACCATCGGTTTCCCATCTGCCGAAAATACGTCCACCATCTGATTTAAACGAGTTAACATCTTCATGGACTGCACTGGGGTCCCAGTCGGTATTTTTGTTTAAGCCAAAGCGAGCACTGACACCTTCTATGTTGTCAATATAACCCCCGTCTTCTGCAGTAAACCCTACTACTCTGATGGCAAAGTTATCGCTAACAGGCACATTAACCATTGCGCTGACGCTGAAGCTGTCTTCGTTTCTAGGGTTAACAGCAGATGCTTTCATTGTTACATCAACATTGGCTGCAAATCCGCTGGGGTCAGGTTTGTTGGTGATTATGCGGAGTGTACCCGATTGGGCGCTGGAGCCATAAAGACTGCCTTGTGGTCCAGAAAGAGCTTCGAGACGGTTGATATCAATCATACGAACATCAACCATAATTCCGGATTGAGTAACCGGTTGTTCATCAATATACATAGCAACTGATTCTTCCGATATGAAAGTTCCATTGTCGTCTGCTATACCACGGAAATAGACCTTACCTGTTCCTGGCAGATAATTAACGTAACTCATACTCGGTATGAGCTTGGCATAGTCTTCCAAGGTAACTACCTGATTTTTCTTAAGATCAGTTTCACTGATTGCTTGCACTGATCCTGCAATGTCTTGTAAGTTTTGTGATTTTTTCGCAGCGGTAACAATTATCTCTTCAAGTTGTGCTTCTGCGGTTGAATAGCCAGTCAAAGCAGCTGTTACGGCTGCAGCAACGGTTGTTATTTTTTGAGTTCTCGTTATGCCTGACATAATTTTAATCCTCAGTTCAAAATTAGATTATTTAGTAGGGTTTTTCTAAACTCCCAACTGATTTAGAAAATACACCTTAATGATGTTATAACATCACAGTTATATTACAAGCCTTTGCAGCAAAGAATACTGGGGATTTTTACAGCGCATTACGAGTTAAATGTTGTTTTGGAGCAACGAATTTACTCTGCCTTATGTTGGCATTACTTTTTCATATAAACTGCATAGTCTAATAATAGCGTATGTTGACTGACGCAGTTCTTTTTTTACAA
>JGI24816J26688_1000471_pt1 | contig 10404 bp, 10 predicted proteins | sample METZYME_3_250m_FD_26688 | JGI IMG/M metagenome (IMG submission 26688)
CGAACCAGTATCCAGGACGCGGTGCGGACGGCAACCCGGTCTGCTGATGTTGTGCTCATTTCCGGCGGACTAGGTCCGACCGGGGACGATATCACAAGAAATGCCGTTGCGGATTTGTTTGGGCGCCCACTCCGGTCTAATGAAAAGCTTCTCGCTAAGCTCAGAGACCGGTTCCATGCAGCTGGTTACAGGGAGTTTCCTGAGACCAATCTTTCTCAAGTTGAAGTGCCTGAGGGAGCAATAGTGCTTGATAACCCAAACGGAACTGCACCGGGGCTCGCTTTTGAAGAAGATTCGACACTTGTGGTGATGTTACCGGGTGTCCCGCGGGAGTTACATGGAATCTTTCTCCCGGAAGGATTTAAGTACGCTTCTGGAAGAATGGCTTGGGGATAGAATGGCCCCAGTTCATCATAGGATGCTTCACACGACTGGAGTTGCCGAGTCACGCCTAGCAGAACTAATTGAAGAGGCGATCAGCTCAGACCCTGCACTTGCAAGTGCAATCAGGGGGGTCTCACTCGCGTATCTGCCGGATCGAAGGGGTGTGGATCTTAGGATAACGGCTCGTTCGGTATCGACGGAGGAAGCGAAGGCTTCACTTGATAGGGCTGAGGAAGAATTGGACACTCGGATTGCACGTTGGCGTTACCATGCGACAAGTGGTGACATTGTTGAATCAGTATCAGATGCTCTTAAAGATCTAGGTTTGATGCTAGCGGTGGCAGAGAGTTGTACTGGTGGTCTCGTCACTAAGCGCTTAACCGACCATCCAGGTGCGTCTACTTCCTTCATTGGTGGAGTGATCGCATATGATGACTCGGTTAAGATTTCTGCTCTTGATGTGAGTCAGCAGGACTTGTCCCGATTTGGTGCAGTCTCAGAGGTTGTTGCTATTCAGATGGCCTTGGGAGCTTCCAAACGCTTAGGTTCTGATGTGGGATTGGCCGTGACGGGTGTTGCAGGCCCAGGTGGGGGGACTAATGAGAAACCAGTAGGCAGAGTGTGGTTTGCCGTTGTACTCAACGGTGAAGAGAGGACGTGTTCCGTTGATTTCTTGGGAGATCGTGATGCTGTAAGGGAAAGGGCAGCTCAGGCGGCACTCGCGATGCTGCTACGAACTCTGTGAGAATTCAGGGCCAGGCCCTGAACGGACAGCAGTCTCGGTTGTAAATTATAAATCGTTCCGTTCTAACCCCAATCCAGAAGGTAGGATGATGACGGAAGGAATATCACAGGAAGAGGATCTTGAACCGGTCGAAGAAATTTCGGACGCAGATGAGACTGTAGAAACAGAGGTGCAGCAGCTCACTCAAGTCCTTGAAGACTTCGAGGATCTAAAGGATCGCCATCTAAGGCTTGCTGCTGAGTTTAACAACTTCAAACGGCGCAACGAGCAGGATCGGTTGGAGTCCTGGTCTAGAGCGCAGGCCGACATCCTTTGTTCATTCCTGGACATTCTTGATGATCTAAATCGAGTTGCTGAGCTGGAAGTGGATACCGTGACTGTGGAAGGGGTCATGGAGGGGATTAACCTCGTTGAGAAGAAATTTATTAGTGTCCTCCAGGACTCAGGAGCTGAGATCATTGATCCGCTTGGTGACTTGTTCGACCCGGAGCGAATGGAAGCGATCATGCGCGTTCCAACTGAGGGGGCAGAGGAAGATGACACAGTGGCTCAGGTATTTCAGAAGGGTTGCTTGCTAAAGGGCATCCTCGTCCGACCAGCTCGGGTGAGTGTCCACAAGCACGACTAGGAGGGCCTAGGGTACATGGCACCTGCCAGGAAAGATTTCTACCAAATACTCGGAGTCAACGAGGAAGCAGGAGCTGAACAGATTAAGAAGGGTTTCCGTAAACTTGCCAAGCAGTACCATCCCGACGTAAACCGGGGCGATAAGAAGGCTGCTGAACGGTTCAAAGAGGTAGGCGAAGCCTATTCTGTCCTGAGTGATCCTGCCAAGCGCAGCCAGTATGACCAAATGCGCTCCGCAGGTGCCTTTGGGATAGGAGGTGAACGGTATTCCACTCGTCCACCTCAGGGAGGTCATCCGGGTTTTTCTTTCGATAATCTTGAGGGTGGCTTCGGGCACTTTTCTGACTTGTTTAGCTCACTTTTCGATCTTGGCAATAGAAGTTCCTCGGGCACTCAGAAAAGACGAAGAGAGGGGGGGCGAAACCTAGAATATGTGCTTGAAATCCCATTTCTTACGGCTGTACGCGGAGGAAAGATCTCAATCGATGTTTCTTTCACAGAAGACTGTGCAACATGTGGTGGAGGGGGCGCAAAACCCGGAACAGAGAGTCAGGGATGTCCGGAGTGTGGTGGAACCGGGGACATTTCATTTGGTCAGGGTGGGTTTGCCGTGAAACGTCCTTGTCCAAGGTGCTTTAGTCGAGGGAAGATTCCAGGGGTGCCTTGTGGTTCCTGCGCTGGTCAGGGGACTCTCCGACAGCAGCGTAAGCTCCAGGTAAGTGTTCCTACCGGGGTGGATACAGGTGCCAAAGTCCAGCTCTCTGGCCAAGGAGAGAAGGGTCACGGCGGCGGGAAACGTGGAAACTTGATTATAACCTTCAAGGTAGAGCCACATCGTTTCTTCAAGAGGCAAGGCCTTGATGTTCACGTAGCGATACCGATCAATATTGTGCAGGCAACATTAGGCTCAAAGATCAAAGTCCAAACGGTATCTGGACAAAAGGTGATACTTAGAATCCCAGAAGGTACCCAGTCGGGTACTAAGTTTAGGATCAAGGGTCACGGGATTGAAAAAGATGATCAAATAGGTGACCAGTATGTGGAAGTGCTAATTGAGGTGCCTGAAGAACTTACAGAGGAAGAGCACCAGGCAATGGAAGGGTTCGCCACTGCCACGGGCATGCGGCATTAATCACTAGAGTGAGCACTTACAATTGTACCCCCTCCTATTAAGCAGCGATTTTCTTGATCAAAAAGTACCGCTGATTGACCGGGTGTTACCGCTGCCTGGGCTTCTTTAAGTCTTAGAACAATTTGATTTTTCTCATGACTCACTAGCGCTAGGACACTTGGAGCTCGATATCTCAACTGCACCAAGGTTTCTGTACCATCCTCAATGGGTTCTCCCAGCCAGTTGAGTCCACTGATAATCACAATGTCATCAAACAGTTCAGTACGAGTACCCACGACGACCTCTTTGGTATCCGGAATAATGCTCAGGACGAACATCGGTTCCGGAGATCCTCCGCCAAGTCCTTTTCTTTGGCCGATCGTGAAGCCGGCATAGCCATTATGTTCTCCTACGATCTCTCCAGATCTGCGTACTAGATACCCGGCCTGCAGAGCGGGGTGTAGTTCTCCTAGGCGCTCTCGAAGGAGATCTCGATAATCACCAGTGGGAACGAAGCAGATCTCTTGTGACTCGGGCTTGTTCGCGTTCACGAGTCCTTGAGCCTGAGCATGCTCGCGCACCTGTTCCTTCGTAAGGTTGCCCACAGGGAATAACAGGCTTTTTAGCATGGCGTGAGGAAGGGCCCATAAGAAATACGATTGATCTTTCTGTGCGTCGTGACCTCTCAGGATTTTTGATTGAGAGTGGGTGTGCTCGATCTGTACGTAGTGGCCGGATGCAATAAGGTCACAACCTAGAGAGCGACCCCGGGACAAAAGATCTCGAAATTTGATGTATCCATTACATCTCACGCACGGGTTTGGCGTTTTCCCTTGAGCGTATTGGGTTACGAAGTCATCAATCACATCACGATCAAACGCGTCTTCGACATCGAAAACGTAATGGGGAATCCCGAGTGCGGTGGCGACTCGTTTAGCGTCACTTATTCCATCGAGTCCACAACATGTTTTAGAGTGATCAGGAGTCTCGGAGTAGCAGAAGGTTTTCATCGTGACACCCACTACCTCGTGGCCTTGTTCCACAAGAAGTGCTGCCGCCACAGATGAGTCTACTCCACCGGACATAGCCATTAGAATCCTGCTCACGATGCTGCCCCCAGCTTCCGGAGTCGTGTAACGATACTGGTGAGCTTGATTATGGTCTGTTCGATCTCTTGCTCGGTGGTCTCGCAGCCGAGTGAGAATCGAACGGTCGCGGTAGAAGTTTCCTCTCCGTATAAGGCTGTGATCACATGACTGGTCTGTGTACTTCCACTCTCACAGGCTGAACCACCAGATGCTGCTATACCTTCGAGGTCGAGGGCAGCGAGGAGATCTTCTCCATCAATGTCATCAATAGCAATACTTGAAATATGTGACACGCGGTTTGCATTTTGCACGTTAATACGGAGCCCAGGGATGGTTTCTAGAAGACGTCTTTCAAGAACAGAGCGGAGCGCTGTAAGTCGTTTGCACAATTGCTGTTGTTCCTCAACGGCAAGCTGTAACGAGCAAGCGAAACCTACTGCACCCGCAACGTCTTCAGTCCCAGCTCGGAGTGCTTGTTCCTGCCCACCACCGTGTACGAGAGGCACTAAATTCACACCAGAACGAACAAAAAGTATCCCTGTACTTTTTGGACCATATATCTTGTGCCCTGAGGCTGTCAGTAGGTGAATCGAAGACTCTCTGACGTTTACCGGTATCTTCCCAACAGCTTGGACAGCATCCGTGTGAATAGTGCCACCTAGTTCATTGACGAGGCTCGATATTTCAGGAACTGGAAAGACCAATCCTGTCTCGTTATTCACCCACATTAGTGAAACGACTGTAGGTCCAGATTCCAGTGCCAACCTAATGAGTTCTTGGTCGAGTACCCCGTCTTGTGAAACCGGGAGTGTGACCAGGTCTATGCCTTGTCGCTCTGTGACTAGTTTGGCTGGATCTAGAACTGCACTATGCTCGATTGCACTCACCACTAATGTGAGCCGTTTTTCGTGAGTTTTCATAAACTCGCAGCAGCCAAGAACTGCAAGATTGTCGGATTCAGTTCCTCCGCGGGTGAAGTAAATTTCTCGGGAGTGCGCACCGAGTGCTTCAGCTACGGTAGCCCTTGCGTCCTCAAGAGCTGCAGATGCCTCTCGTCCCCACCTGTGAAGGCTTGAGGGATTCCCGAAGGATTCAGAGAGGTACGGTTCCATTGCCTCACGAACCTCATTTCGGATGGGGGTCGTTGCGGCATGGTCGAGGTAAACCGCCTTCATAAAATCGTACTCGACTCCGGTCTCGTGTTGCTACGGAGGACGTGGCTCGTAAGTTAACCGCCCTCCGGTCCGGGCCCTACTCCCTCACTAGCTAGCACTGAAGATGCAGATTGCTCCACCATTTCCTGACGGATGCCCGACATGTTTCCGTTCGACTGTTCATGGTACCATTTTTGCTGGACGTGACCGGTATATCGATGCGGTTAAGGATGGAGATATGCTCCAACTCATTGCTGATCCTCCAGTACAAACTGAACCGGAAGTTTGGGTGCATCTCGACTCTGGGGATCCAATCGGACACCTTCCGGCTGAGATTGGATGTTGGCTATGGCCATGGATGCTCAGCGGGGGTGTTGCCGAAGCTCGAGTTCTACGAGTGGGTGGCGCAGAGGTGCCGTCATGGCGTCGCATCGTTCTTGAGATTGTTTGTAGGATATAGAATAGAAATAAGGAGGGTAGCTAGAAAGTTGATACGCTCAGCTTTGTAAGATCCTCTACCTCGAGTGCCTCCGAGATTCGGAAGGGTTCACCGTATGGTACACGAATGAGCGATCCGTAATGGGCTAGCTGCAAGCGGATTTGTTCTGTCAACGGCCGTTCCCCGCCTGGTAGAATCTCTCCGCCCTTTGTTGCTCCATCGAACTGAGAACTATATGCAGATATCGCTTCGAGTTTTCTGTCTACGTGGTCTGTTATGTCTACCACAAAATCCGGAGGGGATGCGTCTTCACGAAATGCGGTTGCGTAGACCAGTTTTAGCGGCCGAAACGGCTCCCCTTCGATATCAAGTTTCTTGAGAGCGCTCAGAAAACAGGCATCTCTCACTAGTTCGGCTGCAATACGGTGGTCAGGATGGCGCCCGACCGGCCAATGAGTGATCACAGTTCTAGGCCGAAGGGTCCGTAGATGCTCGACTAGGAGATGACGGGACTCCCGATTGTTCTCAAGATCCGCGTCTGGCAGACCTAAGCAACGGCGTTCCACAAGCCCCATAATTTCCGCGGCGTGGTCCGCTTCTTTTCCTCGAATTGTGGCTGATCCGGAGCTTCCCATTTCACCTGCTGTGAGGTCAATAACTCCCACTCGGTGAGCTTGGCGAGCGCTCTTGATTAGGGCACCTCCACAGAGGAGTTCCGCATCATCCGGATGTGCCATGACTGCAAGCACGTCGAGCGGCTCTCGCAACGTTTGTATCTCGCTGTTTTCAGTCACTCGAAACGGAGCGCTGTGATTGGTGATAGCCGACTTGCACGGATCGCCGGTAGGAGGCCGAAGAGCATGCCTGTGAGTAATGCCATGCCGAGTGCGGTACCCACAGCCCACACCGGAATCTTTGCNGGAAGNGGAGTCCAGGTAGCGATACCAGTTGCGAGGACCCAACCCATGAGCATACCGGCAGCGGCGCCCATAGCTGTTAAGGCTGATGCCTCAACGAGGAATTGCCACAGGATTTCTCTTCTCGTCGCTCCTACGGCTTTTCGGACACCGATTTCTCTGGTTCTCTCTGTAACACTTATGAGCATGATCCCGATAACTCCAACTCCGCCCACAAGCAGGCCAGCTGATGAGAGTGCAAACATGACCAAGAAGAAGACTGCAGTCAGTTGATTAAAGAGATCAAGGATCTGAGCAGAACCAAGCACGGCGAAATTATTGTCGTCCCTCGGCCCAAGGCCTCTCATTCCTCTAATTGTTGCGATCACCTCATCCTGGGCACGTTCCACTGAAACGGAATCTATTGGCACAATCATGATTTGTGCTTGAGACGTTGATTGGCGCAACCTCCGATTGGCGGCTTTCCACGGGAAGATAGCCCAGTGCTCGATCGCATTACTAAAAACATTAGGCTCGGTCTCAAAGACACCAATTACTGAAAACGGCTCTTGTGTTCCGCGCCACCGGTTCAGCATTCGTACGCGTTTTCCAATCGGATCACGTTGGCCAAAAAGTTCTGTAGCCAATTCNGCGGANAGCACCACAACAGATCGGTTCTGATCTACCTCTGCAGGGGTGAAGTCCCTACCGGCGATGAAGTCGCCAAGTGTGTACTTCGGCCACCCGGAAGAGTATCCCGTCGACTGTACACCACGTACCTGGTGGCTCTCAAAGGACATGTCAGTAGAAAAATTAAATGTGTAGAGCGCTTCATCAACCGTTGGGAGATTCATTAGGGCACGAGCTTCTTCAGGTTCAATCTCAGGCTTGTTCCACCATGGAGGCCGGCCGTTTCCTACATCAGAAATTCGCACCGCTGTGAAATCGAAGCGGGTAACCATGAAATTATTGGGGCCGCTAGCCTCGAAGGCTTCCATGACACTAGTCCGGATCCCCGTAATGACAGCGGCTAGGGCTACGACGACCGACACACCTACCGCGACGCCGAGAATTGTGAGTGCGGAACGAATAACGTTGGTACGTATGGCCTCAAAGGCTATTTTGAGNCCCTCANTAAGGGCAGCTAATCTCGACGCTCCCTCTTNCGGCCTGAGATTACTCATACCGGAGTGCATCCACAGGATCNAGCTTCGAAGCCTGAAAAGCTGGATATACTCCAGCAACGATGCCTACACTCAGACCGAGAGTGACTCCAAGTGCCACCCACTTGGCNCTGACCGCAGCGGGCATNGGTGAGAAAGATGCTACGAGCGTAGCGATTCCAATGCCTACTAGGACCCCGAAAATCGCACCCACTGTCGATAGGGTTGCCGATTCGATGAGGACTTGTGNGAGGATATCTCGGCGTCGCGCTCCTAGTGCCTTTCGCACTCCGATTTCCCGGGTACGCTCCATCACCGAGACCANCATGATGTTCATGATCACAATTCCGCCGACCACCAAAGATATGGCCACGAGACCTGGCAATGCCGTAAAGAGTATACGGGAGATATTGTCCCAGAAGCTTATGGCATCGTCCGCGGTTTCCAATGCAAAATTGTTTGTTTCCGAGGGCCTTAGCAGGCGCCTGGTCCTCATGATACCCTCAGCCTCCATTTGAGCCTCAAGGAGGCGGTCTGGGTTGACGGTCTGGATAATTACTTCGTCCACAATCCCAGGAGGGTTGAGTACCGCTTGAATCGGTGATCGGTGGGGAGCGACTGCAAAGTTATCGAGTGACATTCCGAACAGTGAACCCCGTTCTTCAAGTACACCGATCACCCTGTAGGGGAACCCCCTCAAACGGACCGTATGTCCGACTGGATCAAGATCTTCGAAAAGGACTTCGGAAGTCTCAAAACCCAAGACAAGGACTGGGGTTCCTGTGGCTGCTTCTTGTTCAGTGAAAGCTCGACCACGGTCAATCTTGAGGTTGCGAACGGGGAAGACCTCAGGGGATGCTCCGATCAGTTGCACCCCAGTAGCAGTGCGACCATTGTCGGCAACTGCCGTTCCGCCTGAGCTGCTTTGGATTGCGATTCGTGCTGGGATCGTGAGTCGGGCACGAATCGCTTCTGCGTCCTCGTAGCGAAGTCGGGGTGCTCGCATCCGACGGCGCCACCTCTCCTCGTCTGTATTAATATCAACTTCAGGCCAGCGGCGAAGTGTCACCGTACTGACGCCGAATACCTGTGAGGTGACTTCTTCGCGCACATAGCGATCGAGACCCTCGATGATCGTCACAACTACGATCAAGAACATTACTCCTAGGATCACGCCTATGAGGCTAAAAAAGCTTTTCAGCTTCTCCGAGCGAAGCTGCTGCATGGCGAGGATGACGCCTTCCCAGACCTGCATCTAATCTGTCAGCTTGCTGGAGAGACTTCAGTCAGCATCAATCAGATCCGCCGATTCTGATCCGGAAGCCGCTGCCGCCGCCATCACCGCCGCCGCCTATACCAAACTGGAAACCGCCGGTGATGTCGTCATCCGCATTCCTTACTAAATCTCCGTCTTGTAGCTGGCGGATCATTTGGTAAGGACCTGCGACCAAGTTGTCTCCGATGTCTATACCAGCGAGGACCTCAAAATATTCTTGGCCGGCGATACCTAGTCTGATTGGAGTAAACGTGACAGTGCCATTAACTACGATGAAGACACCTTCCTCATCCAAAGAGTCATCTTCTCCTTGAGAGGAACCACCTGCCCCTGAATCTGTTGCGCCGGTCACTTGATTAAGACCCGCTGATTGATTTTCTGAAGATTCAGTCTCTCGAACGGTGACTGCGATGATTGGTACTGAAATAACGCTTCTACGCATTTCGGTAACAATGTCAGCTGTAGCGGATAAGTCTGGGCGGAGGGATGCACCGGTCTCATCTAGTGTGATTACGACTTCGAAGTCTATCGCAGCCTGCTGACCCGCTGATTGTTGTGATGGCGGGTTGATCGCCGAGTTACCGATTTCTGTGACCTGGCCGGAGAAATACTCGTTAGAGAAGGCATCGATGCGAATTGTCGCACTGTCGCCTAGCGAAATCTGAGGGACGTCGGTTTCGTCTACCTGGACGACAACTTCAATTACAGAAAGATCAGAGATAGTAAGTACAAGTGAGCCCGGGTTGTTCATCGTGCCGATGATAACCGTCTCCCCTTCTTCAACATTCAGCCTCGTTACTTTACCATCCATGGGTGCGATGAAGATGGTCTTCGAGACCTGTTCATCAGCTTCCTCAACCGCAGCTTGAGCCTGTGACACTCCATGCCGTGCTGAGGCGAGAGTTGCTTCTGAGACATCTAGATTAGTACGTGCATCATCGACCTGTTGACGACTCACCAGGATAGAATCACGGGACCGAAGAGCCAGAAGGCGATCTAGGTCGCGCTGTGTACGTAAGAGATTGGCCTCTTGCTGAGTTTGCTGTGCTTGCGCTTGGGCGAGAGATGCTTGGGTACGTGATAACGAGGCTTCGTATTGATCCGGCTCTAGGCGAAGGAGTACTTGTCCTTGCACTACGTCCTGGCCTTCATCAACCAATAGTTCTGCAACTCTGGCAGAAACATCAGAACTAATGTTAACCGTTCGTCGGGGCCTGATATTCCCACTTGCGGTTACGACCTCAACGAGATCACGTCGCTGGGTCTTCTCGATACGCACGTTGATTCCTCGATCACCTCCAAACATCGTCTGGAGTATGGCAGCAGATGCTAACAAGATGATGAGGATAATTCCGATGATAACCTTAGTTCGTCTCTGCATGTCTTTGGCTAGATCGTCTCTGTCTGGTTTGTTAGGTGTCAGTTCCGAAGGGATGTTCCAACAAGTACTTCGAGACTAGTTACTGCATCATGATAAGCGAAGACCGCTGCTATGCGGTCCCTTTCTGCCTGAGCCAGCAA
>JGI24816J26688_1000473_pt1 | contig 10396 bp, 9 predicted proteins | sample METZYME_3_250m_FD_26688 | JGI IMG/M metagenome (IMG submission 26688)
GTACAGCGAAAATTACAACCATAGCTGCCAACCGAAAGCACCTTGGTACCCGGTCGAAAGTGACGAACCGGCTTGTCTTCTATCGGACCGACATCTGCCGAAGAGATAATTCCGTAAGAAAGGTTATATAACGTTCCGTTTCGATTCACATGCGCCTGACAAAAACCACGTTGTCCATGCCGCAACCGGCAGCGCCACAGGCACAGATTGCACACAGTGCGGCCATCATCGNATTTTTCCTGTAANCGGGTTTCGACTAGCTGATAATTATTCTGCACGATGGCTACCTGCCAATATCTGTGTCCTAACTAAGATAACNATAAGGGTCAATCGTGGTGTATTGTGACAGAACCTGAATTTAGTACTCAAGCCAAACTAATTGAAACCCGCAGAAAACAAGACTGCACGTCGCGTTCAGACACTGTTAGGCTCTGAATACCAAGTAGTGGAATTCGAACACTCTACGCGAAGTGCTGCTGACGCCGCTAAAGCGATAGGTTGCGAAGTACGCCAGATCGCAAAATCACTTGTATTTCGACAAGCAGATGAACGCCCTGTACTGATCATAGCCTGTGGTGACAATCGCGTGGACGAACAAAAAGCAGCCGCTGTTATTGACAACGTTCTCTATCGGGCCGATGCCGACTTTGTCAAATCGAATTCAGGGTTTTCGATTGGCGGTGTTGCTCCTGTTGGACATCGCGTGCCACCTATCGTCATTCTTGATCATCATTTGGAGAATTTGGACATAATCTGGGCTGCTGCGGGAACACCCAATGCGGTTTTCTGTTTAACCCCAAAGCAACTGGCAGGTTTGACCCACGGCGCTTTCGAGGATATTGCCGAATAATCAGCATCAGACACAAAAACACCAACAGTGTATTTGGCTGGGGGACAAGGATTCGAACCTTGGTTGGCGGAGTCAGAGTCCGCAGTCCTACCGCTAGACGATCCCCCAGTAAGCTGGAGTGGCAACATCAATCATTAAAAGTTATGCCAAACAGCGTAGATATTGTACCGCAGCGCTGAAGGGCGAAGGGCAAAAGGCTTGAACTGTCCTTCGGCAACTTAGCTAATTATGAACCGTAAACCAGATAAGGTAGCCTGAGTGAAAGTTCAGGAACGTGGGTGACACCCGGGCCAGACCGCGCGCGATCAAAAGTACGAGGTGATCAACTTGCCGGGCAGCCATAGCGCCAGCATCGGGAACAACAGCACGATGATCAGCACCACGGTGTCAGATATGCAAAACGGGAAGGAACCCTTTATAACCTGGGTTACGGGCAGTCCCGTCACACCGCTGACCGCAAACAGGTTGAGGCCGACGGGCGGGATGACGCTACCAATTTCGATGCAAAGCGCCGTCAAAATGCCCAGATGTACCGGATCGACGCCCAGCGACAGCGCGATCGGGAAGTAAATCGGCACAGTGAGCACCAGAATGGCAACGCCGGTTAGCCACATGGAAAGCAGCCAGCAAGGTGCCAATGAGGGCGAAAAGAAAAGCGTATTTTGAAAGCCCGAGCGTACCCGCCCACGCGGTGATCTCTTGTGGCCAGCCCATGTTGGCGAGGTAGAACTGGAAAATACCGACACAGCCGAGCAGGAAGAACACCAACGCAGTCAAATTCATGGTGCGGCGGGTCACGCCCATCAAATCCTTTAAGAACGGNTTGCCCTTGAATAACACGCCATAGCCCAGCGCATAGCAGGCCGCGGCGGCGCCGGCCTCGGTCGGGGTGAAGAAACCGCCGTAAAGGCCACCCAAGACGAGTACCGGCATCAACAACGCCGGCACGGCTTCCAGAAACGCCGGCCAACACTTGTGCAGATCGAAGGTGCCGGCCGGCAACTTGACAACGAAAATCGACACCGTAACGATGATCACCGCGTCACTGATAGCCAGCATGATGCCCGGAACCACGCCGGCGAAGAACAGATCGACGATNGATATCTCTGTGATNACCCCGAACAGGATCAGTGTGATACTGGGAGGAATCAGCAGCGCAATCCCGCCGGCCGAGGCGATCACGCCGGCTGCCATCCATTTCGGATAACCGCGCTTGATCATTTCTGGGTAAGCGATGACGCTCATAGCGGCGGCCATCGCGGTGGAGGAACCCGAAATGGCTCCGAACAACACTGCCGAGATCAGGGTGGCATAGGCAAAACCGCCCGGCACCCAACCGACCAAGGCATCGGCGAAATTGAAGAGCCCGCGCACGAGGCCGGTCTTCTCCATCAGGAAGCCGGCATAGATGAAGAACGGGATGGCGATCAGCGTGTATTTGCTGATGAAAATGAAAAAGGCTTCAAACAGCGTGCTGAAGGACAGAAAATCGTCAAACAGCACTAAAACGGCAGCGGAGCCGGCCAGGGAAATGCCAATAGGCACCGCCACTAAAAGCAATCCGAAAAGAGAAAACGCTAAACCGAGCATGAAATTGTCCGAAAAATTACGACCGACGGCTAATTAAATGTCCGTCGTCAACTCGATCTCGGCATCGAGATACTCCCCGCGGGAAAAACTGATGATGTCCTCGACCATCTGCAAAAATGCGATAAAGGCCATCAAAAGAAACCCGAAGATCAAGATCAGGTAAAACGGCCAGAGCGGAATGAGCAGGCTATAGGTGGTCAAATCCCTGTCCCACGCATAGCTGAGAGTGGACCAGCCCGTGACACCGACGGAACCACAAAAGACCATGATAATCGTCGATACAACGATTTTGGCGATGCCTACCGTCTTGTAGTGGCCACGCGAATGAACCAATTGCATGATCGCGTTCATCACCAGATGGCCGCGTCGGATCTGGGTCACGCCAAAATATAAAGCAACCGCCGCAACGATACCAACGATGATAGCGTCCTGCCCCCATTCGAACACGACGCCAAAAATGTAGCGGCGAATAATCTCGAGCAGCGCGAACAATGTCAGACCCAAGAGCATGGCCGATGCAATCCACCCAAATATCGAATGAACCACTTCTTTCATACGGAGCGAAAAAGCGAGAAACCCATCCATGTCCACACCCGATCAGAAAAAGTCTCGGTCAGCATAAAGACAAGGGGCTGCCGTCAAAGCGGCAGCCCCTAAAAGTCCTATATGCCGCAACCGTTTTATTTCCGTTGCTTGGCCTTAAAAAGTTCGGTGCCCTTGCCGTAGCGTGCGAAATATTTTTCGTATTTCGAGCAGTCAGTCTTTTCAAGGGCGTGGGAACCCGGAGGATTGGCCTTGACCAACGCTTCGGCTTCCGCCGTGAACTGGTCGACCAAATTGTCGCCTGTATCGTTAACCTTGGTCTTGATCCAATCATTGGTAGCGCCTTTTTCGGCCTTCTTGATGACGGCCGCTTCCGCTTGACTCAAGACATAGATACCGGGGGCATTTTTGTCTTTGGTGACGAACTTATCGAGCGTCCGCTTGTCGTTGCAGTAGTTGATAGCGCGCTGGAACGGCATGAAGTCGTTCTTCATGATATCAGTAAAGACATCGCGCTGAGCCTGCGAAAGCTTGTTCCACCAGCGGTTCGAACCGCCGAACCAGTAGTAGTCGCCAACAATCCCGTTGAGGCCGGCCACCGTGAAGTACGGCGCTTGCTCCTTCGTGGCGTTAAAGCCACCGAGCGAGGTGAGAAGAGCGTCGATAACACCGGTTTGCAGGGCCGGCGGAACGTCGCCGAAGGCCATCGCCTGCGGATTGGCGCCTAAGGCGCTCAGCAATGCGTTTTCAGCCGGGCCCATGGAACGTATCTTCTTGCCGGCGAAATCGGCGGGCCCGATTAGACGCGCCTTCACTGCACCGGCGCCCATGTACATGCTCAGGTGACCGGCACCAAACATGGTGATGTCGTGCGACTTGTTGAAGTGGTCCACTAGATACTCGAAGGTCTTGGTCGAATCGACGCCATCAATGGCACCAACCGTGGTCAGTTTGCCGGCGCCCAAAAGCACGTTTGCCAGGGGCTCGATGCTAGAGGTCTTGCCGAATTGACCTGTGATCATTTCTAGGTTGCCCTGGGTCAGGGCCTTCACGCCTTGCGGAATGGTGTAAAGCGACTTGGCCCAAAAAATTAGAACCTTGCTACCGGGGATTTTCTTTTCCAACTGTTCGGCGAAATAGACTTCCGCAATAGCGGCCGGGTGCGGTGGACCGCTATGATCAGATGCCCAGCGAAGTTTAATCGGCTCTACCGCGCTCGTGACGCCAATAGATGCGATAAAGATTACCGCCCCGATGACGGCGGTTGTCAAAGTCCGAATACGTAACATAATAGCTCCTTATGGTTGGGTTGTGGGCTGTAATAGCTCCTTATTGCTGGGCTTTTTATAGCATCTGGTTATATTAAACCATCTTTGAATATAACACTCTTTCAGACTATTACACTCTCCTTCAAGATCACCTCTAGAACCAAGAAAACAGTTACTGATACCAGCAACAGTACCTTCACCATTACTTATGCATCGGGTGGGGATGACGATGATGACGACTCTCTAGAAGTAATCACTCCAAATGGGGGAGAAAGCTGGAAGAAAGGAGATGTTGTCAGTATTGAGTGGGCTCACATCAACCGAGACTGAACCTTCGAGATGATTTCGGCCGGTACACGCTCAATATAGGCGCCGACGCCTGGATCTGGACGAGGCGGATCAGGTATCGGTTGGAGCACAACGTACTCAAACTCTATACCCTGTTCAGACGCTGTCTGGATAAGGTCAGCCAGTTGTTCAGCGATAGCTGACGCTCCGCCAAGCAGGCAAAACGCGCGCGCGTGTGCATCGGACAGGAAATTGACACAACGCCCACTCGCTTCCAGGTCTGGAGCATGATGGAAATCAGGCCACACCTGGCCACCCGATTTAAACTCATTCGGGTGCGCGCCCTCCCAATCTAGTCCCAGATGATCCAGAAGCATTGGCGAGTATTCATAGTACCCCGCCGCCATCGACTTGCCCATGAGGAGCGCAACATCTTGATCATCCACAAAGACCGTATGAAACACAGCCCCTAATCGGATGTTGCGAGGGTCCCTTCCTGCCCGCTTGGCACCCGCTCTGATCCGCTCCACCGACATCTGAATATTGCGCAGATGCGTGCCCACGCGGATAAATACGCCATCGGCACAAGCACCCGCCATTTCCAGCGTTTTCGGTCCACCGGCAGCAACCCAGACCGGCACATGTGCCGGGAAAGGCAAAACAGCAGGCTTAACCGCACCCACTTCGACCTCGTCACCAGCCAGTAACGATTTCATCAGCACAACGCTGGTCTCGAGTTCCCTGATGCGGGCAGGTTTTAACCCGGCCAGGCGTACCGCAGTATCACCGATGCCGCACCCTAATACCGTGCGCCCAGGCGCTAACTCGCCTATGGTCGCAATACTGGATGCTGTGACCGTGGGATGCCGGTTAACAGGATTAACCAGTAAGGTACCGATGTCGATCTTGTAAGTCGATTGCGCAGCAGCGGCGAGAAGGACATAGGTATCACGGCGCCTAAGCTGGGAATCTGGTATGAACGCAGCATCCCAGCCGCAAGCTTCAGCACGGGCCACATCCGCTGCATAGGCAGCTACGGATGAGGTGTCATGTCGGTTAAGTCCGAACTTGGGGACGCTCATAGATAAATTGTCAGTTCTACAGTGCCAGTCGTGTCACAACGACCGAGACTCGGGATGTATCAGGTAAAACAAATGCGCTGAAACACGACGGCTTACCGGTCTTCCCCTCAGTAGCGCAGTATCAGTTCGATCAGTGAATCACCACTGTGGCGGGCCAACCGACGACTGTGCCAGGCACTGGCAAACACAAGAGCGCCAGTGAGAATAAGAAGCACGGACACCACCATCGCAAATAGCGGGGGGTACACTGCAATCAGAACTCCAGCGGCACATATCAGTATTCCAGTGAGCATAATGAACCTCCACCTGTAATCATGGCGGCTTCAATCAGCTTAATCAAGTCGGGAAACAATTGTTGCTGGTAGGAAATTTGGAGCACATCCGCTTCTTCCAATGCAGGTAGAAGCAAAATTCGATAAAGTGTCCAACCTTTTATCTGACTCCATTCACCGTACCTTTTAGAGATAACCATGCCCGTACATTTTGAGCCAGCTGAAATGAAGTCACGCCGGGACCGGGTGTCAGAGCGCCTATCGGGACTTGGCCTGGATGGATTGCTGATGTTCAAACAGGAATCAATGTACTACCTGACTGGATACGATACGTTTGGTTTCAGCATGTTTCAGTGCCTGATCATCGATGGGAGTGGCAACACAGTACTGCTGACACGACTTCCAGATNTNCGCCAGGCTCANTTCACCTCGGATATCCAGGACATAAAATTGTGGCACGACACAGAAGANGTTAATCCGGCTTTGGAACTGCGCGGCCTCCTGGANGACCTTGGTTACCGGAACCAAACACTCGGCATAGAGTTCGACAGCTACGGCCTTAAGGCTCATTACTGGCGACTGCTGGAACCTCAACTCAATGGGTTCTGTACGCTGGTAGACGCATCCACCCTGGTCGATCAATTCAGGAGAGTCAAAAGTCCCACAGAAATCGAATACATACGCCGGGCCGCCGAACTGTCGGACGATGCCTGGGATGAAGCGGTACAACTCGCCGAGCCTGGCGCCTTTGAAGGAGATATCCTTGCCGCCATGCAAGGCACTGTATTTCGTGGCGATGGCGATTATGCCGGCAACGAATTTATTATTGGGTCCGGTCCCAGTGCGCTGCTGGTTCGCTATCATTCCGGCAAGCGAAACCTCGACGACCAGGATCAACTGACGCTGGAATGGTCAGCAGCATACCGCCGCTACCATGCGGCCATGATGCGGACACTGATTGTAGGCACTGTTCATCCCGAGCATCTCAGTATGTATCAGGCCTGCAAGGATGCGCTCCTTGCCTGCGAAGCGGCGATCCAACCTGGTCGCCCCATGGGTGATGTCTATCAGGCGCATGCAGAAGTCCTTGACGCCGCCGGCTTTGGCGAACACCGTATGCGTGCCTGTGGTTACGGTATGAGCGCCATATACAACCCGCTCTGGGTCGATCCACCAATGTTTTATGAAGGCAATTCCCAGTTGATGGAAGAGGGAAATACATTTTTTCTGCACATGATTCTTGCCAACTCGCATACCGGCCGGGCAATGACACTAGGACACACTGTTCTCATTACAAAATCTGGTTGCGAGCGACTCAGTCGATCATCACTTGACCTTGTCGTGAAATAACTATTCGCCATATAGGCAGCGTTTGCCGCAATTGTCCTAAAATTGATTTTTGTTGATATACCTACCGTATCGACATCTATACGGTAATATTTCAGATCCATTTACTGATAGACCTTTGTCAAACAATGAACTCTTAGCTGGCTACGGAAAGATTCAAGCTGACAGCACGTAACAAATTTTGGTAGCCTTTAGGCTGGTACTTGGTCAGTATCGTATTTTGTCGGCTAATACTAGCCCTCAACAATTAACCCACCACAGGAGAATCAACTGATGAAATTGAAACAATTTTTGTTCTCAGTCGGTATTGGAGTTACTGTAGGTTTAACATCAACATCAGCCCTTGCCGGGGAAATAACTGTTGCGTCATGGGGCGGATCGTTCCAGGCAGCCCAAAGCAAGGCTATTTTTCAACCCGTAGCAAAAGCCATGGGAATCACAATCAATGAAGAGTCCTACAAAGGAATCGGCCAAGTTCGAACAAAGGTCGCTGCCGGTGCAGTGCCATGGGACATTATTGACAGTGGCGCCGGTGGCGCTGCACGGGGATGTGAAGAAGGCATCCTTATCGACCTTGATTACAACATTATCGATGTATCAAACTTCATACCTGGCACTTATTTACCCTGCTGTGTCGGCACGATTACCTATTCCACAGTGCCCGCCTGGAACACAGAAACCTACGGCATGAATGGCCCAAAGGGCTGGGCAGATTTCTGGGATGTTAAGAAGTTTCCGGGAACTCGCGCGATTCGCGGCAAGATGCACGGTATGCTCGAGCCGGCGCTGATGGCCGAAGGTGTACCAATAGATCAGATATACAAAGTCTTAGACAGTAAGGAAGGCATAGAGCGGGCGCTAAATAAGATCCGTGAACTCAAGCCCCATGTTGCAGTATGGTGGGGATCAGGCGCCCAACACGCGCAGCTTATGAAGGATGGTGAAGTCGACATGTCGACCGGTTGGAACGGCCGTTTCGACGTAGCCAAAGCCGATGGTGCAAAAGTTGCGTACCACTTCGATCAAGCACTCCTAGATTATGATTGCTTCGGTATTCCCAAAGGAGCATCCAATCCTGACTTGGCAATGAAGGCTCTCGCAGAATTCAGTAAACCCGAATTCCAGGCTGATATGCCCAAATACATCAATTACGGGCCTACAAACAAGCTGGCCTATACGATCGGCAAAATGAGCGATGAAGTCATCGCTGGACTACCGTCGTCGCCAGATAACGCTGCAGTTCAACTTCTGGTTGGAGCATCGGGCGGGTTCGACTGGTACGCGAAATGGGAAAAAATCGCGTCTGAGATGTATCAGGACATGATGACCGAGTAACATTATTTGGCTAGGTATGATGTTCAAATGAACTAGGCGGCGCGCTATCGCGCGCCGCCTTTACATTATTTTGTTTATCCAAGGCTGTGAGGACTTCTGAATGCCTGTAACCGATCAGGACAACGCATTACCGATTACCATTCGAAGTGTCACCAAAACCTATGGTGACGTCTACGCGCTAGATGAAGTCGATCTTGATGTACAAAGTGGTGAGTTTTTAACGCTCCTCGGACCCTCAGGTTCAGGAAAAACAACTCTTCTGATGGTTCTCGCTGGATTTACACGCCCTGATCACGGTAGTGTGCTCTTTGGTGAGTCAGAAGTCATTCGAATGCCACCTCATAAGCGAGAAGTTGGTATGGTTTTTCAGAACTATGCTCTCTTCCCCCATATGACCGTTGCTGGAAACATTGGGTTTCCACTTCGGCTCAGAGGCATCGACAAAAAAACCGCTCGGGAGCGTGTAGAGAACGCACTGGGAACTGTGCAACTAGGCGGGTACGGTGATCGCCGAATCGACCAACTGTCAGGTGGTCAAATGCAGCGAGTTGCGCTCGCGCGAGCTATCGTATTCGAGCCACGCATATTATTAATGGACGAACCCTTGTCAGCGCTAGACAAGAAACTCCGAGAACACATGCAGATAGAGCTACGTCATCTGCATGAAAAGCTAGGAATGACCACTGTCTATGTGACTCATGATCAAAGAGAAGCCCTGACGATGTCCGATCGAGTAGCTGTTATAAACGACGGCAAGTTGATGCAACTTGATTCGCCTCGCCAAATCTATGACCAGCCCGCAAGTACTTTTGTTGCCAATTTCATCGGTGAATCGACATTATTACCCGTAGATCACAGGAACGGTCAAGTTTCTTATGCTGGTAATCCAATAGATATTAAAGGGTCTGAATCAAAGAATGGTAGTTTCCTAATGCTTCGTCCCGAACGACTAATCTTACTGTCCTCAAACAATGACAGCGCCTACAACACGTTCCAAGGGAAAGTAAAAGACATTGTTTATCAGGGCGAGAGCTTTCTTCTATACGTCACGCTTATTGATGGCACTGACGTTGCCGTTCGCAGTGTCAGTCAAAAAGATTTAATAGCAGCGGTGCCCGAGGTGAATTCACAGATTGTACTGGGCCTGCATCCCGATGAGACCGTGCTCATTCCAGATGATAACGAATAACTCATGGCCGATTCCGCCAACTCAATGGATAACACTCTAACGAGGATCAATGCCGTCGGTCTGAGGCAGGATGAACGTCGCGAAAGGCTGGCACTATTCGGCCTGTCTGTGCCTGCGATTCTCCTTGTAATTGTCATTGTCGCCATACCGGTCGGGTGGTTGTTCTGGTTGTCGCTTTTCAATGACGAAGGAGTCTTGTCCACATACAACTACACACGAATGCTGGAAAGCAAATCATATTACCGAATATTTAGAACAACATTTAACGTGAGTTTTATGACCACGGCGCTGTGCGTCATTATCGGATATCCATTCGCCTATTTTTTAGCTCAACTGCCCCAGCGCTGGGCCAACATAGGCTTGATCGCGGTACTGCTACCTTTCTGGACTTCTTTGCTGGTTCGGACGTACGCCTGGCTGGTGGTTCTCCAGCGTAAAGGTTTGGTCAATCAATGGGGGATGGAACTGGGTCTATGGGATGCACCTTTGAGATTGGTCCACAATATGAATGGCACATTGATAGGGATGGCCCACATTATGTTGCCATTCCTCGTTCTACCGTTGTACGGTTCAATGCGCACAATTGACCAAGATTACGTCAAGGCTGCCAGCAATCTAGGTGCTAGCCCTTT
>JGI24816J26688_1000475_pt1 | contig 10389 bp, 6 predicted proteins | sample METZYME_3_250m_FD_26688 | JGI IMG/M metagenome (IMG submission 26688)
TGTTGTCGGTGAGTATATAGGAAAAATTTATACTGAAGTAAAGAAAAGACCTCGTTATATAATCCAAGAAACAAAAAATATAGACTAGAACTGATGTTTTTTGATTTCATAAGTTCTGTTGTAAACATTGTGAGTAAATCTTGGAAAACAGGTATTTTTTGGTTGTTACTCAGTCTTTTTATATGGTTGCTCGGAGTTGGGGGGCGTGACCTTTATGCATTACCAGGTCTGATTGGNTTTATTTTATTATTTTTAGANGTNCGCCAAAATTATAAACTGTCTTTATCATTTAATTTTTTAGTTAACCCTTCGTATACATTTCTTTGTTATCTAAGTGTATCTATTGTAGTATTGGTAACTACAGTACTTGGTTTATATTCTTTTAGATTGAATATATGGGATGTAGGTAGTTACAGCAGTTCTATTTTCAATCTATCAGAAGGATTAAATTTTAATTCATACCTCCAACTTCCGGCAAGTCACGATCATTTCACACCATCATTAGCCATTTTTGTTCCACTTTATTGGTTATATCCTTCAGTCCATTGGCTAACAGTCGCTAAAGCGTTATCTTATTTATCTGTTCCAGTAGTTGTTTACTGGTGGTTAAAAGATAAAACAGACAAAAAAAGTTGCCTAGTATTGAGTTCTGTATTTGGTTTTTGGTTGTTGCTTTTATACAAGCCAGCAGTCAACAGTCGTTTATTTGAATTTTCACCATCATCTCTTGCCCTTCCTTTCATTATCATAGCGTTTGCCATGATGGAAAAACGGCGTTGGCTATTTTTTGCAATTTCAATGATTTTCTTGCTTGGACTGAAAGAGCACATGGGTATTGTTTTAATAGGATTTGGTTTATATAAAATATTCCAGAAAGACTATAGTACAGGCGCACTATTATCAGGACTAGGGTTTTTAATTTCTTACACTATGATTTTTCAGGTCATGCCCTACTTTCGTGACTACCAACCCTTTATTAATACCCAGATTGATCCATTTCATAATATTCAAGGAAAGTTGATTTATTTGGTTAAACTAAATTGGCCACTGGGTTTTTTGCCTTTGATTTTTTGGCGCTACGGTATTCTAGCTGCTCCGGCAATCGGCGTAAATTTAATTTCCGGGAGAGACTCCATGTTCAGTTCGTCATTTCATCATGATGATATATCTTCAATCTTGTTGTTAATGACTTGCGTCATGGTTGTTCTTGAAAAACGAGATTCTTTTTTGCACTGGTTAAAATTTCGTTGGAGCAAATATGCTTTAGTTTTTTGGATTTTTGGGATTATGTTATTTTTACCAACGAGTCCTGTAAGAAAGCTCAAGGACGCTATCCCAGAAAAATTACATTGGGTGTTACTTCAAGAAGTTAATGCCATTGACATTGAAAGACCTGCGGCCTCTTTAGCAGTGCAATCCACAATCGGCCCCCATTTCCACCGGACAGCAATTTCAATGATGACTCAGTCTGCAGAAAAATGTGTACCTCCGAAGGTAAATGGTTTGCCAGTAGATATAATTTTATTATCACCAGATGTAGGACACTTCATGATCAATGATTTTGAAAAATGTATCGAATCACTTGAAGCTAATCCATTATACAATCGCACAAAATCATTTCAACATCTCTTTGTTTATGAACTTTCAGCCAACTAAAGCTTTGTTGCAGAAGATAAACATTATCATTTTTAGATTCGTTATTATCCCTATCTTGTTATGGGGATTGTTATCAATTCCAGAGCTTTATTATGCATCCAATTATTCAGAGATTTTGAAGGAGTTCAATAAGTCATTTATTAATCATAACTTTCAGTTTGTATTTATCTTGATTGGTGGATTAGCTTGGATTAATTATTTCTTCAAAAATGCATCTCGATTTATATTCCCTTTGATATTATTTGTTTTATTCATGATCAGATTTATTGATATTGGTCTGAAACAAACTTTTCAAATTAGTTTTTCTCCTATTGTATTTCGTAGTACAAGCCTCGATTCAATGTTAATTGCATTTAATTTATTTGGAATGGAATTATTGATAATTAGCCTGATTGGGGTTTTGGGAAGTATCGCAGTTTATTTCCTCATGGATAAAGGTTTCCATAAATCAAAAACTTCTATTATTACAATAGTACTTTTCCTCCTCTTGGCAGTACGATCTACTTACATACTTTACAATGAACGATACTATGCATTTGAAAATATACCTTCCTATCTGTTGGTCAAAGAGTTACTTGAATTCCAAGACAGCTTAAAACAAAAACGTATCACAATTAGCGATGTTGAGGTACAAAACCTCAATAAAATTGGCATAGGTCCTCAATTACCAGACTTGTCTGTCCTTAACACTTACGTTCAAAAGAGAAACATAGCTATATTGTATCTTGAATCTTTTAACACCAACTATACGAAAAAAGGAGGTTCCCATTTCAAAGATTTGACGCCAAACATTGATTTTTTTATTGAGAAATCCGTACTTTTCCCAAATTATTTTAATGCAGTTACTCCCACACATAACAGTATGTTTTCCAGTTGGTGTGGAATTTTTCCGGAGTTACATGACAATTATGTACGTGAAAATCCAGATTACACAAAATATTTAACTTGTTTTTCGGATATTTTGAACAGTTTGGGGTACACCCAAAAGTTCTTTTTCGGTCATGGGTCTTGGTATGCTGGAATTACTTTATTTCTCAAAAATCACTCTTATGAGCAAGTTACTGAACTTAGCGATATTGAGAAAGAATTTCCTGAATGGAAAAATGATAAGCACGTATGGGGTATTCAAGATACCGATTTGTCTCGATATGTGATCAGACAAGTTGAGCAGCTTGAAAATAACCAACCCTTTAATTTAGGTGTGTTTTTTATCAACACTCATCCTCCTTTTTTCGTAGCACCTGATTGTCCAAAATATATGTTAGACAATCTGCATTTACAGTCTATTCATTGTCCAGATTGTCCAAAAGGTATGCCAGATAATCTGCATTTACAGTCTATTCATTGTGTTGATCATGCTTTTGGGATGGTATTACGAACTCTTAAAAAAAGAGGGTTGATGGAAAATACGGTCGTAGTTGTGGTTGGAGATACGCCAGGAAAAGATCTTGAAAAAGGACAATTTTTGCCTTACGACAAAACTTTGTTGTCGATTTATTCACCAGATTTGAAACCAGGAATCAATGAAACTTTTTCATACTCGCCAGATTTAGGACCCACTATTCTGGAAGCAATGGGGATCCCGGTTCCTCAGATACAATCTGGACATTCAATTCTTTCATCTCGAATGGATTTCCCCACCTTGGTTGCACCTGAATTTTCAGTTGTGGATGGTGAATACCGTAGTGGAGGGAGGTGTAGCTTTGAAGAGATGGAAATGCAAAAAATAAGAATTATTCAGGATGATGTAACAGATTGTGAAAGACGGAGAATTTTTCAGTATCTTAGTCAATGGCTACAAATCCAGAATTCTAAACGNACTTTAACAATGGACTGAAAAAGTTTGTATTTTTAGAAGAATTTTGTAGGAAGGTTATGGTTTTTTTAAAAGAAGTAATGGAGTATGTCAAACGAGTATTGTTAATTAAATTTGAATATGTAAATAAAATTTTGTAAAAAAGGTCTGAAATAGAAACTTCAGTTAGCTCTTTCCACCATAATTGATACACAAGGATAGAATATAATTTATTTGTTGATGTTGTAGGTTTAATATTTTAAAGGAGTTTCTTCTGTCTATGTCAAATATAATTCCAATGTGCGGCTATGCTGTGAATAATAATTGCGCATGATTTTAAATAATAAAGGCGTAAGGTTAAGTAAATGAGGAATCAATACATATATATAATAAACTTTTAATGTTCTATAAAAAAAGGATTTTTTGGATAATAGCCTTAATCTCAGGTTTATCTATTCAGTTTAACTGGTTGTCTCAAGCCACACTCTTGGCAGAAATAAGCAAATTCGAAGCAATATCCCGAATTGTTCTAGGGCCTATTATGGTTTGGTTTGTGATGAAAGGATTAGATTACTTGATTAATATATTGGTGAGCAACGTCGAATCATTGAATCATGAATTGTTTCAGGAAATGTACCCCAAAGGATATTGGGTTTTCACCATAACTGTACTTGGTATGTTTGGAGTACGGTTCCCTCCAACCAACGTCATTATTATTCTATTTCTTTTTAGTATTTGGGTTGTTTGGAGCCTTTATCAATCCGTTGAAAAAAAGTATCAGGAGATCTTTTTTTCATCAAATGAATGGCTAGTTTTCCTGTTCTTTTTTTCTGGTTTCTCAGCGTTGATATATCAAGTTGTCTGGCAAAGAATGCTGTTTACTTTCTTTGGAGTTAATATTGAATCAGTCACTCTGATTGTGATTATTTTTATGTTTGGGTTGGGGGTTGGAGCATTAATTGGAGGATTAGTTTCAAAAATGTTTCTAAACCATTTACCAAAAATATTTTTATTTGTAGAAATTGGAATTGGTGTTTTTGGTGTATTCAGTGGGATGTTAATAGATTGGATTGGAGTCGAAACCACAAACTATTCCCAGTTGGAGATGATACTTACAGTCTATACATTTCTTGCTTTTCCAACACTTTGCATGGGAATGACACTGCCGATACTCGTTGAATATCTGGAAAGAAATATGAAGAATGTAGGGAAATCTGTTGGAACTCTGTACAGCATCAATACTTTCGGAAGTGCTGTAGCATGCATCATCACTGCAGAAATATTTTTTGTCTTCTTTGGTCAGACTATTTCTTTATGGATAGCAGCTTTCTTCAACTTTCTTATTGGTTATTTAGTTTATTTATTTACACAAAGCCACTTAAATTCTACTGCATGAGATTCATTACATTTCTCCTACTTTCATCAGCAACTGGGTTCCTTGCACTAGCCCAGGAAATCATCTGGGTGCGTATCATGATGTATTATACTGGAGGAGGACCAGAGGTGTTTGCATATGTCCTTGGTTCCTACCTTACGGGTATAGCTATTGGTTCATGGTGGACCAGAAAATTGTGCAGCCAAAAAATTGGGAGTATTCTAATTTCAAGGATGCTCTTTTTATCCTGTATTGTTTTTTATTTATCAATTGGATTGATTTCTTATTTTCACACTCTGTTTACAGGACCTATCATATATATCTTGGTAATATTAGTAACTGTTTTTTCTGGGACTATTTTCCCATTACTTGCACATTTCGGTATTAAAACTGAACAAGTTGGCCAGCGTCTTTCCTGGATTTATCTTGCCAATATTATTGGTGCAACTGTTGGTACAGGGATCACTGGTTTTTATTTAATGGAAAATTACTCTATCACCCAGATCATTGTTTTCGTTTTTACTGCAGGCTTAATCCTCTCTTTATTCGTTTCTTTGTTCAGCCAAGGATCAAAACAACTGCTTGGATATATTGTTATTACAGGGCTCATTTTTATATTTGTTCAGCAATGGCATAATACAATTTTTGCAAATTTTCTCGAAAAGGTTCACTACAAAAAAGATTATGTACTGAAAGGGAATTACAAATTTTCCAATGAAAATCGTAGTGGTATCATAGCTACCCATTATAATAAAGAAATAGGGTGTGATGTTATATATGGCGGTGGGGTATATGACAGCTGCTTTAATGTAAACCCTGACGGTCCTAATGGGATTAATCGAGTCTATGCAATTGTGAAATTACACCCCTCCCCAAAAAAAGTTCTAGTTATTGGCCTCAGTAGTGGTTCATGGGTACGTGCTTTAACCTATTCCAATTTATTTGAGAAGATAGATGTTGTAGAAATAAATCATGGTTATCTTGATTTAATCAAACATTATTCGGAACAGTCAAAAATATTTAAAGATTCAAGAGTCACTATACATATTGATGACGGTAGGCGTTGGCTTAACCGAAACAAGGATAAATACGATTTTATTTTAATGAATACAACTTTTCATTGGAGAAGTTATATAACAAATCTAGTATCAAGTGATTTTTTAAAAATCATCAAACTCCATCTGGAACCCGGTGGTGTAGTCTATTACAACACGACAGGTTCAGAGGATATTGTTTATACTGCTGCAACCATTTTTAAACATGTAGTAAAATTTTCTAGTTTTGTGGCTGCCAGTGATAGATCATTTACTGTGGATCCTGTCATTTCAAAATCATTTGCATCTACTTTTTTGAATGGAGATAAACCGGTCCTGAATGGGACTAAAGCAATAAAAAATATCCTAAGTAATCCTCTTCCCGACATCCGGGAACAGATTCTCTCTCGATATGATTTGATTGAAATCACAGATGATAATATGGCTGTTGAATATAAACATAAGGTAAAGCATTATTTCAACCCGGAAATGAGTTGGGAAAAAATGTTTAAACGGTTATTTTGAATTTTGCTGCAGTCTTACCACAATTTTTCCTATTATAAACTGACAATTCCTTAAAACATAAAGGTTTAAAGATTCACACTGCAGATTCTGATTTCTTTATTTTAAATCAAAATTTTATAATAATATGAGGTTATCCTCTAGGAGGTAAAAAAATATGAAACAAAAAAAAGCATTGATAACAGGTATTACCGGGCAGGATGGTAGTTACCTTGCTGAGCATCTACTATCCTTAGGTTACGAAGTGCATGGTATTGTACGCCGAGTTGCGCTGGAAGATCCAACTCATCATTTATGGCGACTCTTGCCGATTGCAGATCGTTTAAATTTGCATTCCGGAACTTTGGAGAGCTTTCCTGCGCTTTACAAAATATTTAGGGATGTCCAGCCGGATGAATGCTACCATCTTGCAGCACAGAGCTTTGTCTCAATTTCGTTTGAAGACGAATTTTCAACGATGCAAACCAACATAAACGGAACACACTTTATACTTGCTGCTCTCAAAGATTCGTGTCCGGAATGCCGATTCTACTTTGCCGGCTCATCAGAAATGTTTGGCAAAGTCGAGGAAACTCCACAAAGTGAAACCACCAGATTCCATCCCCGCTCAGTCTACGGCATCACCAAAGTGGCTGGTTTTGAACTAACACGAAATTACCGTGAAGCCTACGATCTGTTCACATGTACAGGAATACTGTTCAATCATGAGTCTCCCAGGAGAGGTTTTGAATTTGTCACTCGAAAAATTTCTTCCACTGCAGCCAGGATCAAATTGGGAATGGAAACAGAATTACGGCTTGGAAACATCGATGCGCAAAGAGATTGGGGCTTTTCCGGAGAGTATGTGAAGATGATGCACACAATGCTGCAACAGGAAAATCCGGATGACTTTGTGATCGGTACTGGAAAAACCCACACAGTTCGGGAGTTTTTGCAAATTGTTTTTGAAGAACTAAATCTGAATTTTGAAGACCACCTTGTCATTGATCCACGTTTTTTTCGACCGGCAGAAGTAGAAATTTTAGTGGCCGATCCTGCAAAAGCACGGGATAAATTAGCTTGGAACCCAAAAGTAACTTTTGAAGAACTGGCACTCAGCATGGTTAGGCATGACTATGACAATCTAAAAAAAGGGAAATAATGACTGTGACATTAGGGCCCCTATGTTATTGAAATATTTTTACTTCGGTCCTGTCGGCCACCTAGTTTCTTTTGGACTAACGCAGTGAAAACGATTACATTCCTCTTATTTCCTCTCATAAAAACTTGCACTCACAGGTAAGTCTTTCTACCATCAAACTTATATTTAAAGAAAACGCATTGTCATTGATGGGTTCTGATCATGACTGTATTTTCAACACTCCCTTTTGAAATAGAGGCAAAGTGATTGCCAAGACATTTTCTGCTACAGTCTTAGGAATTGACGCCTATTTAATTGAGGTAGAGGTTGATGTTTCAGTTGGAATGAGTGTTTTCAATATTGTGGGATTGCCGGACAATACAATTAAGGAAAGCCGGGATCGGATCCTGTCTGCAGTCAACAATTCAGGATACAGTTTCCCTGTCCGGAGAGTGGTGGTAAATCTTGCACCGGCTCCTTTGCGTAAGATTGGTTCCGGTTTTGATTTGCCGATTGCTCTCGCTTTGCTGGGCACAATGGGGCTGTTTCCACCGGAAAACCTGAGCCGTGCAATGGTCGTGGGTGAATTGTCACTCGATGGTGAAATCCGTTCTGTACGCGGGATTCTGCCGGTTGCAGTGGCTACCCGTGAGCATGAATTAGAGCAGTTGATTCTTCCAAAAGCTAATGAAGCGGAAGCAGCGGTTGTTGAAGGCATAAGAAGAGTTCCGGTTTCCACACTGTCTGAAGTTGTACAGTATTTAAAAGGTGATTTGCAAATCACACCTCTTGATTATGATCCAGCAGAAATCTTTTCACAGCAACAGCATTTTGAAGAGGATTTTCAGGATGTAAAAGGTCAGGAACACGTTAAGCGGGCTCTTGAAGTGGCAGCTGCCGGTTCGCATAATTTGCTGATGCTTGGTCCTCCCGGTTCCGGCAAAACGATGCTTGCCCGGCGCATGAGTACTATTTTGCCGAGACTCAGTTTTGACGAAGCACTGGAATGCACTAAAATTCACAGCATCGCCGGAATGCTTTCATCCGGAACTTCTTTGATTGCTCAACGCCCTTTTCGCTTTCCGCATCATACCATATCGCAGGCAGGTCTGGTTGGCGGAGGTGGTATTCCCGGGCCTGGAGAGATTTCTCTTTCACACAATGGAGTCTTGTTTCTGGATGAATTTCCGGAATTCCCACGGGCAACTCTTGAATTATTACGTCAACCTCTGGAAGACGGTAAGCTGACTATTTCCAGGGCCGCAATGTCTTTGGAATTCCCTTGCGATTTCATGTTGTTAGCCTCAATGAATCCCTGTCCCTGCGGTTATCATGGTGCACCTTACGGACAGGGAGAAAACCGCCGTGAGTGCAATTGCGCACCGCAGCTAATTCAAAAATACCGTGCCAAAATTTCCGGCCCTTTACTCGATCGAATTGATATACACTTGACGGTGCCTGCTGTGGCATATGAAAAACTGGCAGAAGCACGGCAGGGCGAGTCTTCCAAAAATATCAGGGAACGAGTGGTCNGTGCCCGTCAAGTTCAGGANCAGCGCTTCCGGAATTCTTCAAGCAGAAATAATTCCGGAATGAACCGCAAGGANCTGGAAACTCACGCAGAGCTTGCAGATTCCTCCAGAAAAATTCTTCAGCTGGCAATGACCAAAATGGGTTTGAGCGCCCGGGCATACGATCGGATTCTCAAAGTTGCCCGGACTATTGCAGACCTGGCAAGTGAGCAGAAAATTGCTACGCCTCATGTTGCAGAGGCCATTCAGTATCGAAATCTGGATCGTCCGGTTTAAGTGTCGGCCAGAAATTTAACTGTTCCTTTATCTAAACAGCATTGATCGCAAATTAATATAAAAACAAAAACGTATTTTTGCTGAAACGAACTTGAGTGTTTTTCTGCTTCTTGGCAGAATTAACAACTTTCAGAAAATAAACAGCATAAATCATGAATAATACTTTCCCTTTTACTGCAATCGTTGGTCTGGAACTGGCCAAACGGTCCTTGCTTTTCCATGCAGTTGATCCGCGGCTGGGCGGCTTGTTGCTGATGGGACATCGAGGCTGCGCAAAAAGCACTCTTGCACGGGCTTTTCGTGAAATTTTACCGGCTCCAATATATTCCGAAATGACACCGTTTGTGGAAGTACCTCTTGGAACATCAGAAGACCGTCTGCTGGGCTCAATAGATGCGTCCAGTTTGCTTGAAAATGGAAAATGGTCTGCACAAAGCGGTTTGATAGAACAGGCAAATGGTGGGGTGCTTTACATCGATGAAGTCAATTTGCTGCCGGATCACCTGGTTGATTCGATTTTGGATTCTGCAGCCAGCGGACAACACCGAATTGAGCGGGACGGTCTTTCCCAAACTGTCAATGCCCGCTATATTTTGATTGGCTCAATGAATCCGGAAGAAGGCGATTTGCGGCCGCAATTGACAGACCGTTTCATGCATGGAATATTGATCCATGACGATTTTAGTGTTGAGGAGCGGCGGGAAATTGTAAGGGTGCGAATGGATTTTGACGATGATCCGCAAAATTTTTTGGCCGAACAGCAAACAAAACTGGAACAACTGAGGTCTCAAATTCTGGGAGTTCGGCAAGAATTGAAAAATGTGGATATTTCTGAAAATCTGCGCACAGAAGTTGCTCAAAAAGCCGCAAGACTAAAACTGGAAGGAGTCCGGGCAGAACTTGGAGTTCTCAGAACTGCGCGTTGTGCGGCAGCCTGGCGCGGAGACACAACCATTTCTGAAGCAGATCTGGCTGAAGCCTGGATACTGTGTCTTGGACACCGCCGGACCGACCAACCACCGGAATCTCAAAGCTCAAAACCGAAGATTAAACTGCCAAAACCTCCTGTTGACGATTTG
>JGI24816J26688_1000478_pt1 | contig 10369 bp, 9 predicted proteins | sample METZYME_3_250m_FD_26688 | JGI IMG/M metagenome (IMG submission 26688)
CTATGCAGAGTAGGAGCACGATTCAGTAAAACAGGGTGCTCACGTATCACATCATCAAGAATATCCCAGATTTCTGGGCCTTGAGCCTCTGCAAGTCTTTTTGCTGCTTTAATTGTTGCTGCTTCCCCTTGATAAATTAATTTGCTAAAAACAAATGGTTTAAAAAGTTCAAGTGCCATTTTCTTTGGAATACCACATTGATGTAGTTTTAAAGTGGGCCCGACAACTATTACTGAACGTCCAGAATAGTCAACACGCTTACCTAATAAGTTTTGTCTGAATCTGCCTTGTTTGCCTTTAATCATGTCGGCTAGTGACTTGAGAGGACGTTTATTAGATCCAGTTATTGCTCTGCCCATTCTCCCATTATCAAGCAATGCATCTACTGATTTTTGAAGCATCCTTTTTTCATTACGAACAATTATTTCTGGAGCATTTAATTCCAACAATCTTTGCAGTCTGTTATTTCTATTTATAACACGCCGGTAAAGGTCATTAAGATCTGATGTTGCAAATCTACCTCCATCCAGAGGTACAAGTGGTCTGAGATCTGGAGGTAGAACTGGTAAGACTTTTAAGACCATCCATTCAGGCCTGTTTCCTGATTTTTTTAATGATTCAGCCAATTTTAATCTCTTGGAAAGACGTTTTAGTTTAATTTGAGATGCTGTAGCACCCATATCTTCGACAATTCTATTCAAAAGATCTTCAAGTTTTAGATCTTTGAGAACACTGTGGATTGCTTCCGCTCCCATAAGGGCATCAAAATCATTTCCAAACTCTTCTAAAGCCTCAATATATTCCTCTTCCGAAAGCAGCTGACCCTTTGTAAGGGTAGTCATTCCTGGGTCAACCACTAGATATGCTTCGAAATACAAAACCCGCTCAATTTCACGTAATGTCATATCCAATAACAAACCGATTCTAGATGGTAAAGACTTTAAGAACCAAATATGGGCAACTGGGCTAGCCAATTCCAGATGGCCCATTCGCTCCCTTCTCACTTTACTCTGAGTAACTTCTACACCACATTTCTCACAAACAACTCCTCTATGTTTAAGCCTTTTGTACTTACCACATAAACATTCATAATCTTTAACGGGTCCAAAAATTTTTGCACAAAATAAACCATCTCTTTCTGGCCTAAAAGTTCTGTAATTAATCGTCTCGGGTTTTTTTACTTCCCCATATGACCAAGATCTGACCATTTCTGGAGAAGCTAATCCTATTTTTATATAGTCAAAAACTTCAGTCTGGTTTCTTGGTTTGAAAATATTTAATAGATTTCTCATAAAGGGTATTCCTTATCTGTTCTTGGCACGAGACGTGTCTTCAATCAAATCAATATTCAGACCCAATGATCGAATTTCTTTCATTAACACATTAAATGACTCAGGCATACCAGTTTCAACTTCATTGGTACCGTCTACAATCTGCTTGTACATTCTTGTTCTTCCTTGTACATCATCCGACTTAAAAGTAAGTAGCTCTCGTAGAGTGTGTGCGGCACCATATGCTTCCAGTGCCCAAACTTCCATTTCACCGAACCGCTGCCCTCCAAACTGAGCTTTACCGCCAAGAGGCTGTTGAGTCACAAGACTATAAGGACCTGTTGATCTTGCATGCATTTTATCATCAACCAGATGATTCAGTTTCAGCATATACATATAACCAACGGTTACTGGTCTATCGAATAATGCTCCTGTTCTGCCATCAATTAATTTAGTCTGTCCAGTTATGGGTAGCTCAGCTAATTCTAATAAATTCTTAATTTCAGTTTCATGAGCACCATCAAAAACAGGTGTCGCCATAGGCACACCGTCTTTCAAGTTATGTGCTAATTCTAATATTTCATCATCTGAAAATTTAGATAGATTAATCTTTGAAACTTGGGCACTAGAATTGTATATCTTGTTGAGAAAACTTTTAATATTCTTAACTTTCTTTGCAGTGCGGTCTTTTAAAAGGCTCTGAATCTTTGCTCCCAATTCTTTAGCAGCCCAGCCAAGGTGTGTTTCTAGAACTTGTCCAACATTCATTCTTGAAGGCACACCAAGAGGATTTAAAACAATGTCAACTGGCGTCCCATCTTGCATATAAGGCATATCTTCTACAGGCACTATTCTAGATATAACTCCTTTATTGCCATGCCTACCTGCTATTTTATCGCCTGGCTGAATTCTTCTCTTCACAGCTAGAAAAACCTTGACCATCTTTAAAACACCCGGGGAAAGATCATCAGCCGCTTCTATTTTATTTTTTGCCGCTTTCAATTTGCCTTGAAATTCTTCCTCAAGAATCTGCAGGCGTCGATAGTAGCTTTCTAATTCTGTGTTTTTCTTTTTATCCTTCAGCTTGATGCCAAACCATTTGTCTCGGTTTAATTTTTCAAGATCATCTTTGCTTATCTTTTTTGTCTGTTTCCCAATCTTTGCCATCTTGTTTAAGAGAAGCTTTTCTATTCTCTTATAAATATCATCTTCCACAATTCGCTGTTGATCATTTAAGTCTTTCTTCACAGCATCTAAATCAGAAGCTTCAATCGTATTGGCTCTTTCATCTTTTTCCACTCCTTCTCTAGAAAAAACCCTCACATCAATAACAGCACCGTCCATACCAGAGGGGACTCTCAATGATGTATCTTTAACATCACTCGCTTTTTCTCCAAAAATAGCTCTCAGTAATTTTTCCTCTGGAGAAAGCTGAGTTTCTCCTTTTGGAGTAATTTTGCCAACTAAAATATCTCCACCTACTACTTCTGCACCTATGTAAGCTATTCCTGATTCGTCCAATTTTCTCAATGCAGAGTCTCCAACATTTGGAATGTCTGCTGTAATTTCTTCTGATCCTAATTTTGTGTCCCTCGCAATACACTGCAATTCCTCAATATGAATCGTGGTAAATCTATCTTCTTTTACTACGTTTTCTGAAATTAGAATAGAATCTTCGAAATTAAAACCATTCCAAGGCATNAAGGCTACCAATAAATTTTGACCAATAGCCAGTTCTCCCAAACTTGTTGAAGCTCCATCAGCAATAACATCTCCAATCTTGATTTTATCCTTGACTGTGACTAGGGGCCTTTGGTTAATGCAGGTATTTTGATTGGATCTTGTATATTTAGTCAGGTTATAAATATCTACACCAGATTCACCAGATTGAGTCTCTTCATCAGCTACAGCAATCACAATTCTTGAGGCATCTACAGAATCAACAACACCGCCACGCTTTGCGATTAATGTTACACCGGAATCAGTTGCAACGATTCTTTCCATCCCCGTTCCTACAAGAGGAGTTTCTGCCAAAAGAGTAGGCACAGCTTGTCGTTGCATATTTGAACCCATCAATGCACGGTTTGCATCATCATGCTCCAAAAATGGTATAAGAGAAGCCGCAATGGAAACAATCTGTTTGGGTGACACATCAATGTATTCAATTTTTTCTGCTGGCATCAAAGTAAATTCATTGTTGTAACGAGAAGAAATGAGATCTTCTTCCAATTGGTTTTTTGCATTTATTTTAGTATTTGCCTGAGCAATTATGTATTGACTCTCATCAATAGCAGATAAGTATTCAATTTTTTTGGTTACCTTGCCCTTGGCAACTTTTTGGTAAGGAGTTTCTAAGAAGCCAAACTTATTTACTTTTGCATATAGCGCCAATGAATTAATTAAACCAATATTAGGCCCTTCAGGTGTTTCAATCGGACAAACCCTACCATAATGTGTAGGGTGAACATCTCTGACTTCAAATCCTGCTCTTTCTCTAGTCAAGCCTCCTGGGCCCAAAGCTGAGATTCTTCTTTTGTGAGCAATCTCAGAGAGAGGATTATTCTGATCCATGAATTGTGATAATTGGCTAGATCCAAAGAACTCCTTTATGGCTGCAGAAACAGGCTTTGAATTAATAAGATCTCTGGGCATAAGTTCATCTGTTTCAACCAAGGAGAGTCTATCTTTGACCGCTCTCTCAACTCTAACCAGTCCAACTCGGAATGCATTTTCAGCCATTTCCCCAACTGTCCTAATTCTTCTATTCCCTAAGTGATCAATATCATCGACGGTGTCTTTTCCATTCCTAATTTTGATCAAAGTTTTGAGTACATCAATTATGTCTTCTCTACTGAGAATGGATGAACCAGAATCTGAATCTTTACCAATTCTTCTGTTAAATTTCATTCTACCAACATCAGACAAATCATATCTTTCTGGATTAAAAAATAGATTCTTAAAGAGGTTTTCTGAGGAGTCTTTGGTTGGCGGCTCTCCTGGTCGCATCATTCGATATATCTCTATCAAAGCCTCTAGCTTTGAGGATGATGGGTCAATCCTGAGAGAATTTGAGATGTAGGAACCATGGTCTAAATCATTGATATAGATAGTTTCTATTTCTTTGATATCACTCTTAATCAGTAATTCTATTTTCTCAGTTGTGAGTATTTCATTTGCAGAAACCAAAAGCTCTCCTGTCTCCTGATCAATGACATCATGGGAAATGATTTTATCTTGTAGTTGCTCTGCTGGGACAATTAAGTAAGCACTCTTTCCCCCGTAATTTTTAAGTTGTTTTAAGTGTCCAACATTAATTATATTTCCTTTACTAATGATCAGTTTCCTTCCCACTTTAATGTCAAAATCCGAAACTGTTCCTTTAAGATGATCTGGATCTATCTTCAGCTTAATGTCGTTCTTTGAGAGGACATATTTGCTCTTTTCAAAGAAGGTATCCAGTATTTCCTCATTCGAAAAATCCAATGCATGGAGCATGATAGTCACAGGTATCTTTCTGCGACGATCAATTCTTGCAAAAATTGCATCCTTGGCATCGAATTCAAAATCCAACCATGAGCCTCTATAGGGAATAACCCGAGCTGAAAAAAGAAGTTTTCCAGAACTTGCAGCTCCTTTGTCATGATCAAAGAATACACCTGGAGATCTATGCAACTGAGATACAATTACTCTGTCTGTTCCATTGATAACAAAAGTTCCATGTTCAGTCATTAATGGAATTTCACCGAAATAAACATCCGTAGTATCTCCGGATTCTTTTATGTTTTTAACTTCCTTAACTGTTTCTTTGTTGGTCTCCTTGTTATAAGTTATCAATTTGGTTTTAACTCTTAGAGGAGCTGCGTAGGATAATCCTCTAAGTTGGCATTCTCTGACACTAAATACTGGCTCTTCTAGTCTATAGCTAACAAATTCCAAACGTGCATTNTTTGAAAAACTTTCAATAGGAAACAGCGTATTAAAAGCCGCTTCTAGGCCGATATTTGTTCTTTTNTCTGGATCAATGTCTTTTTGCAAAAAAACATCGTATGAGTCGAGCTGAATTGAAAGTAAATTTGGGACATCAAGCGCAGATGGTTGCTTTCCAAAATCCTTACGAATTCGTTTTTTTTCAGTAAATGAATATNCCATATTGTTTGTTTAAATAATAATTACACAGCAGCAGACCTACCCATCTACTGAGTGTGATGTTGTGTTACCTAAAATACATGCAGAGTAAACTATGAGCTCTCAGTTAAAGTTACTTCGACTCTACAACAGCGCCTGAATCTTCAAGCTGTTTTGTCATTTCTTCCGCTTCTTTTTTGGATATNGCCTCTTTTATTGTTGCTGGTGCCTTTTCCACGATGTCCTTGGCATCCTTNAGACCAAGNCCAGTAATAGCCCGAACAACTTTGATGACAGCAATCTTATTGTCACCATAACTTGTTAATATAAGATCAAATTCAGTCTGTTCTTCTTCTTTGTCTGATGACTCTGCTCCATTACCAGTNGTTGCAACTGCCGCAACTGNTGCNGGCGCTGATGCACTAACATCAAATTTCTCTTCCATTTCGGNAATCAATTCCACCAGATCCATAACTGACATTTTTGAAATCGCTTCCAAAACTTCCTCTCTTGATTGTATGTTAGTTTTAGCCATTACATTCTCCTCAATGAGCCCAAAGGATGGACATTCTATATAAAAAAATTCCCTTATGAAACCTTTTCTTTATTATCTTTGACAGCAACTGTCATTCTTGCAAATTTAGTCGGAATTTCTTTCAGCGTTCTAACTGCTTTTTCTATAGGTGTTTGCAAAAGACGAGCAATAATTGTGTATGCCTCTTGTTGGGTTGGTAGTTTTGCAATTCTATCCAATTCAGAGGCAGGAAAAGCGTTCCCATCTATGGCTAAACTGACTGTTTTCAGTTGCTCATAGTCTTTACTAAAGTTTTTAAATAATCTTGCTGGTGAAGCTAGATCATCTTTTGAGAGTGCAATTATGATGGGTCCTTTCAAATTCTCTGTAAGACACTCAAAATTTGTATCTGACAATGCTCTTTTACTTAAAGTATTTTTCACCACTTTAAGGTAGACGCCTGATTCCCTAGCTTTTGTGCGTAGCTCAGTAATCTCAGCAACATTAAGCCCGCTAAAATCAGCTATTGCAGCGGAAATAGAAGAACTTGCTACTGTATTCAGCTCTTGGACTAGATGATGTTTATCTTCGATGCTTAGGGGCATAATAAGTACTCATACATTTAGATTGTGCTGTGATCAATTGTTATTCCTGGACCCATTGTGGATGAAACTGTTACTTTTTTAATAAACGCACCTTTGGCAGAAGATGGCTTNCTTTTAATAATTTCATCCAACAAACTCTCTAGGTTCTCTTTTATTGATTCTTCTGAGAAATCTATTTTTCCTATTGAACAGTGAACAACTCCACCTTTATCATTTCGAAATCTTANCTGACCAGTTTTGGCTTTATTCACGGCATCTTCAANATTCTTTGTAACTGTTCCATCCTTAGGATTAGGCATCATACCTTTGGGTCCAAGTATCTGTCCTAATTGNCCTACGATTCTCATAGTATCTGGAGTTGCTATTACTACATCGAACTCGCGAAAACCTGATTTAATTTTTTCAGCCAAATCTTCTAAGCCAACTTCGTCAGCACCAGCGTTTTTTGCAGCATCTACTTGTTCATTCTGTGCAAAAACAACAACTTTCAATTTTTTTCCAGTGCCATTCGGTAACACCATGGATCCTCTTACATTTTGTTCTGATTTTTTAGCATCAATTCCTAAGTTAACTGAGATATCTATCGTTTCATTGAATTTAGCATTGCTAGCTTTCTTCAAAAGAGATATGGCTTCCTCAAGACTGTAGCGTCTGTTGCAATCTATAGATTCCCGGTTCACAATCATCCTTTTAGATGGCTTACTCATCTTTTTGACCCTCTATTTCTAATCCCATGCTTCTTGCTGTACCAGCTATGATCTTCATAGCTGCTTCAATCTCAATGGCGTTCAGGTCAGGTTCTTTTGCTTGTGCAATTTCTTTCAATTGTTTTTGATTAATTTTTCCAACTTTTTCTATGTTTGGTTCACCACTACCCTTAGCAATACCAGCAGCTCTTTTCAGTAAAGTTGATGCTGGTGGGGTTTTTGTAACAAATGTAAAAGTTTTATTGCTATAAACACTAATAACTACAGGAATTAAGATGCCTGGTTCTGCATCAGCTGTTTTTGCATTGAAAGCATTACAAAACTCCATAATGTTTAAGCCAACTTGACCAAGAGCAGGGCCAACAGGCGGACTTGGGTTTGCCTGGCCTGCAGGGATTTGCAACCTGACAACATTTTCTATTTTATTCTTGCTTTTTGCCATAAAATTTACTTCTTAAAAAGAGTAACTATTCAATTTATTTATTAAGATTTCTCAACCTGGTTAAAATTCAGCTCAACTGGTGTTGCCCTACCCAAAATCTGTACCGCCACAAAAAGTTTACTTTTTTCATAATTCACCTTCTCCACAACACCATTGAAATCATTGAAAGGACCTTCTATGACTCGCACAACTTCTCCAGGTTGATAGGTTGTTTTTGGTCTGGGAGCATTAGCAGCATCTTCAGCTTTATTTAATATAATCATTACTTCCTTATCAGAAATAGGAGCTGGTTTTTCGCTGCTGCCCCCTACAAAGCCCATAACATTAGGTATGGAATTTACAAAGTGCCATGTTTCATCATTTAAATTCATATTTACCAAAACATAACCAGGAAAATATTTTCTTTCGCTTGTTTTCTTCTGGCCTCCCTTCATTTCAACGATTTCTTCAGTTGGGACAACAATATCAGCAAATTGTTCTGACAAGCCCAATTGTTTCATTCTATCTTCTAGCATTGCCATAACTTTTTTTTCATAATTTGAATAGACCTGCAAGACGTACCACTGATATTCCATAAATTTTCCTTCTAACTTCTAAGAAGTAATTGTGTTTGTAAGAAACAGTAGCAAGAAATCAAGNAGCCAAAAGAATATACCCATTATCAAAACAAACACAAAAACNGTTAGTGTGGTCTGAAATGTTTCCTGTTTCGTTGGCCAAATAACTTTTTTNATCTCAACCCTTGACCCTTGGAAGAATTCCCACAGTGTTTTACCTCTTTGGGTCTGGAAAAAAATTATAAGAGATACAACAACCGATGCTAAAACCATTAATACCCTAAAGAGTATTGATATCTGAATTAAATAGTAATAGGAAACAATACCTACTAAAAGAATCAGAACCGATCCTAAAAGTTTAAGCGTATCAAGCAAACTTGATTGTTCTTGTCCTACATTATCATTCATAACATTAACCCCACTGGGCTCTTTAGCTCTGGCAGGCCAGGAGGGACTTGAACCCCCAACCTGCGGTTTTGGAGACCGCCGCTCTACCAGTTGAGCTACTGGCCTTTTGTAGCTTTACTCGATTATTTTTGTTACCACACCAGACCCAACAGTTCTACCGCCCTCACGAATTGAAAAACGAACTTGTTCTTCCATTGCTATGGGTGCGATCAACTCAACCGTGATGTGTGTATCATCACCAGGCATCACCATCTCAGAACCTTCTGGGAGAGTAACAGCTCCAGTTACATCTGTTGTACGAAAATAGAATTGGGGACGGTAGCCATTAAAGAAAGGCTTGTGTCTACCGCCTTCCTCTTTGGTCAGCGCATAAACATCAGCTTCAAATTTTGTATGTGGTGTTATGCTACCAGGTTTTGCAAGCACTTGGCCTCGCTCAACCTCTTCTCGTTTGGTGCCACGAAGCAATACCCCAACATTATCGCCAGCTTGACCTTGGTCCAGTAATTTTCGGAACATCTCAACACCGGTGCATATCGTTTTCTGAGTGTCTTTTATGCCAACAATTGCAACCTCATCATTAACTTTGACGATTCCTCTCTCTATCCGACCAGTAACCACTGTGCCTCTTCCTGAGATGGAAAATACATCCTCAATGGGCATTAAAAAATCACCATCAATGGCTCTTTCAGGTTCTGGAAAATATTCATCCATTGTTGCGACAAGTTTATCAATACTATCAGCACCTAAGTCGCTGGTATCTCCTTCCAAAGCCTTAAGAGCACTACCAGTTATGATAGGGATATCATCCCCAGGAAAATCATATTCTGATAGCAATTCTCTCAATTCCATCTCAACAAGTTCAACAAGCTCTGCATCATCCACCTGGTCTGCTTTGTTCAGGTAGANAACAATATTAGGAACTCCAACATTTCTAGCTAAAAGAATATGCTCTCTAGTTTGAGGCATTGGACCATCGGCAGCAGATACAACCAAAATTGCCCCGTCCATTTGAGCAGCGCCCGTTATCATATTCTTAACGTAATCAGCATGTCCTGGACAATCAACGTGAGCATAATGTCTAGTATCGCTTTCATACTCAACATGAGCTGTTGCGATAGTTATGCCTCTTTCACGTTCTTCAGGAGCATTGTCTATATCGTCAAATGCAGATTCATCACCACCATATTTAGCAGCACTTATTTTAGTCAAAGCAGCTGTCAACGTAGTTTTACCATGGTCTACGTGACCGATGGTGCCAACATTGATATGTGGTTTATTCCGTTCAAATTTTTCTTTAGCCATAACTTCTAACTCCTACTTTAATTAATTAATATTGACCGTTATGTTATTTATAATATCAGCCCACAACCGGAGTTGAACCGGTGACCTCTTCCTTACCATGGAAGCGCTCTACCTGCTGAGCTATGTGGGCAGACACATTTCCTTGATAAAATGGAGCGGGCGATGGGGATCGAACCCACATCATCAGCTTGGAAGGCTGAGGTTCTACCATTGAACTACGCCCGCACAAAAACGATATGACCCAACTCTTTATTTTATTCTTAATTTCCAACATATTTTCTCATTGTAAATTTTTTTCTCTTAGCCTTTTTCCACCTTGTAATAATTATCTCTCATGGTGGAGGGGGTAGGATTCGAACCTACGAAGGCTAAGCCAGCAGATTTACAGTCTGCCCCCGTTGACCGCTTGGGTACCCCTCCGCGGACATAACCCAC
>JGI24816J26688_1000480_pt1 | contig 10349 bp, 8 predicted proteins | sample METZYME_3_250m_FD_26688 | JGI IMG/M metagenome (IMG submission 26688)
TCGGCATAGCGTGCGGCACGTTTCAGTGCGGGCTCGCTGTTGCCGGCAACCCATATGGGCGGGCCCGGTCGCTGGACGGGTTTGGGTCCAAAACAAGCGTTTTCCACGTTGTAGTACTGTCCTTCGAAGGTAACAGGATCAGGCCCCCACAGCGCCTGGAAGAGTTCAAGTGCTTCGTTGGTGCGGGCCCCGCGGTTATGAAAGTCCTGGTTCAGAACTTCGAATTCTTCTTCGAACCAGCCGACACCAAGACCAAACATAAAACGCCCCTGCGTCAGTTGATCGACTTCAGCGATCTGTTTGGCAACTTCGAAAGGGTTGTGCATCGGCAGTACCACAATACTGGTGCCGAATTTCAGTCGACTGGTTTTCGCTGCCAGGTAACTGATCACCGTAAAGGGTTCCCAGTAGCTCTGCTTCCAGTGTTCGGGGAACATCACACCTGGCCGCATCGAATATCCGGAACGGGTCTGTGGCGGCAGTATGATGTGGGCACTGCACCACAAGGCATCGATCTCAAGCGCCTCAGCAGTTTCTGCGATCCGTGTAAAGTTCTCAGGTGTTGCATCATTACCGCGGACAACCAGTGAAAATCCATAACTCATTCAACTATATCTCCGTGCGCTTGCAGTCATTTATCCGATGCTAGTAATTCATAATTTAGCTTCATCAAACGAACACTGTCCGATTCAGTTATCGTCGGTTGCATCAGGGTTGGTCGGCGATGCCGTGTGAGTTCGGCGGTAGTAGCCACGCCGGATATCGATCTTGGTCAGATTCGGATCGCGATCAGCAGCCGGGCCATAACCACCGCCCCCGGGGGTATGAACCTCGATCCAGTCTCCTTCGGACAGCACATAGCCCTCGCCTTTGGACAAGTGTTCCGGTGTAGTGATCTTGCCTCCCTGGCCGATTCTGATTCGGTTCGGGGCACCCTCTGTACCGCCCATGATGCCAGGTGGTCCGGTACGACCGTGATCCATGAGGAATGATGCTTTGCCTTCACCCCGGAGCATTTGGACACGATAACTGACGCCGAACCCACCACGCCTTCTTCCCAGTCCACCCGACTCCTCACGGAGTGCGTACTGCTCGAACAGCAGGGGATAGTGCTGCTCCAGGATCTCGATGGGTTGTGTTTTGGAGATGCCGACCGTCGAGCAGCCATTGGTCAGGCCATCACCGTCAGCCCAGCCACCGTAGCCTCCGCCTGAAAAGAAATACATGATGTAGTCGCGTCCGGTTTCTGGATCGTGCCCCCCAAGTGCCAGGTTGCCGCTGGTGCCGGCTGGCGCACCAAACAATCGTTGTGGAACTGGCTGTGCCATCGCCCCAAAAACGGCTTCCATAATTCGTTGAGCAACTTCTGCTGCGCAACCTGCGACTGGTCTGGGGTATGTGGCATACAGGAACGTACCTTCGGGTGGTTTGATATGAAGCGGCGCAAAGCAGCCAGCATTTATCGGCACTTCCGGAAAAATATGCTTCATCGCCACATAGACGGCGGACTGGGTCGTGGCCCATACCGAGTTCATTGGCCCGCGACAGGGCGGGCTGGAGCGGGAAAAATCAAAGTGTGCATCGCTCTGATCGATCGTTAGATCCAGGGCGATGGCAAGCGGTTCGTCTATCACACCATCGCTGTCTACGTAGGCCGTGAAGCTGTAAACCCCGTTGGGGATTGCCGTGATGACTTCGCGCATGTGTTGTTCGGAGCGCACCTTGAGCTCCTCGATAGCGGCTCTGACAATTTCTGCACCATACCGATCCAGTAACGCTGTGAGTCTTTTCTCACCTGTTTTGAGTGCGCCGATCTGGGCTCGAATGTCGCCGATGCGTTCGTCCGGAACACGAATATTGTTCAGAATGATATCGACCACATCCTGCTGAATCTCACCACGGTGCATGAGTTTGACAGGGGGNAAGCGCAGTCCCTCTTGTTGGATCTCTGTCGCTGTTGAATTAAAACCACCCGGCACCATACCGCCCGTGTCTGGCCAGTGGCCGGTATTCGAGAGGAAACACCAGAGTTCCCCGTTGTAGTAAAACGGCATCATCATCTTGACGTCCATCAGGTGGGTACCGCCCAGATACGGATCGTTCTGGATGATCACATCACCGGGTTCAAGGTCCTGACGTCGTTCCAGCACAGCCTGGGTAGCAAACTGCATCACGCCGAGAAATATCGGTAGCCCGAGTTCTCCCTGAGCAATCATCTCGCCGCTTTTTGGATCGTAGATTCCATTCGATCGATCGAATGCTTCCGAGATTACTGGTGAAAATGAGGTCTTTTCGTGGACCAGGTCCATCTCGGAACAGACCTGCCGCAGNCCGTTCTCAATTACCGCCAGTGTTACAGGATCAATACTCATATCTCTAAATTATTTGTTGTGTAACAGAACATCGATGATGAGATTTCCCACGCTATCGATCTTTGCCGTGGNGCCGGGATCGATGACGCAGGTGGAATCCGCCTGCTGGATGATGGCTGGTCCTTCTATGAGGGTGCCACTGCTGATCAGTGCCCGATCGTAGACAGTTGACGCGAGCCACTCGCCGTTGAAATAGACCATTCGGGTCGGTGGGGTTTCGCCAGTCGCTGTCGGATGGCTTGTACTGAACAAGGAATGGGTCAGATCGTGTCGGCGGCCAATCACGGTGGTTCTCAGGCTGGCCAGCACCGGTGTCATATCTTCCAGAATGATGTCGAACCGTTCACGATAGCGGTCGGCAAAGGACTCGGCTACTGCATCAGATGAAAAGCCCGGGCTCTGTACTGCTACCCGAAATACATGACTTTGGCCCCGGTACATCAGGTCCGCCTCGTGAAAAATCTCGACCTCGTCAACGGGTACAGATTCATCCACAATTGCACGTTGTCCAGTCTCGCCCTGGTGTTTGAGGATTCGGTCTGCGTTGTCTTCATCGATATCTGCCAGGGGCCGCCATAATGTTTCTACGTAGTCATGACGCAAGTCAGAGATCAGGCAGCCTAGCGCCGAGGTAATGCCGGGAAAACGGGGTACCAGGACCTGTGGGATAGCGAGTTCGGCAGCCAGTGTGACAGCATGCAGGGGGCCGGCGCCGCCGAATGCGAATAATGCGAAGTCGCGCGGATCATGACCCTTTTCTATGGACACCAGACGGATGGCGGATGCCAGTTGGTTGCATGACACTGCGAGTATTGCCGCCGCCGCATCGACTGTATCAAGGTCAAGTGGATCGCCGACCTCCTTTTTGATCGCTTCCTGGGCATTGGAAAGGGCATTCCTTGCCTGGCCCACACCAGAAAACCCAGAGATATCGATTCGACCCAGTACGAGGTTGGCATCGGTGACAGTCGGTTTGGTGCCCCCACGCCCGTAACAGACCGGGCCGGGTTGGGCGCCCGCACTTTCAGGGCCAACCCGAAGCAGTCCGGCAGAATCAACCCGCGCAATAGAACCGCCACCCGCGCCTATTGTATGGATGTCGACCATTGGTACCCGCACCGGGATTCCGTAGGCGAGGTCTTTTTCTGCAGACAACGATGGTGTTGCCCCGACGATCACACTGACATCAAAGCTGGTTCCTCCCATATCGCAGGCAATGAGATTATCGAAACCGCTTTGTTGTCCGATGTGTGCTGCGGCGACAGCACCCGCCGCCGGGCCGGACATCACGGTCTGTACTGGTTGTCGCGCAGCTGCCGGCGCCGTCAGGGTACCGCCGTTGCCCTGCATGACCAGGAGATCGTGACCAAATCCGGCCGCTTGTAAACGATCTGAGATTCGGCTCAGGTAGCTCGAAAGCACTGGCTGAACATATGCGTTTACGGCAGCCGTGCTGCCGCGTTCAAACTCACGGACTTCTCGCAGTATGTCGCTGCTGATAGAAATGAATCCGGTAGGCCAATTCGTTCGGGCGATTTCTGCTGCGCGCTGTTCATGCACCGGATTGGCATAGGCGTGTAGAAAGTGAATAACAACAGCTTCCGCACCGAGTTCGTGCAGTGTTTTAAGCGCAGTACGCACCTCGTCTTCGTCGAGTGGTAATAAAACGCGACCGCGAGCATCCAGTCGTTCGCTGACTTCCAGGCGCAGATCTCGATCGATCAGGGGATCAAAGGAGCCTGTCATACCGTAGTTGTTGGGTCGGGTACGACGACCCAGTTCCAGGATATCGCGGAAACCTCGTGTTGTAATCAGTCCGCAACGAGCACCTTTTCGCTCCAGTACAGCATTAGTGGCAATCGTGGTGCCGTGCACAACTGCGGCCAGTTCGGCAACAGGGGAGGGGCCTGATTCAATACCCTGGATCACGGCCAGAGACTGATCAGAAGTCGTCGTCGATAATTTGTCGACTTGGTACTCACCGGTCTGCCGGTTGAGGGAAAGCAGGTCGGTGTTCGTGCCGCCAACGTCTACCCCGGTCTGCCAATGGCTCAAGGCAGCATCTCCTCTAGAGGCTTCAGGTGAGAGGGATCGCTTTCAAAGCCGATACCGAGTTCTTTCACGATCTGGACAATACGGTCGTTAAACGGCGTGGGAATGCCCAGTGTTCGGCCTTTCTCAGATACGTGGCCGTTCAGATACTCAATCTCGGTTCGCCGTTTTTTCCGTACATCCTGACCCAGTGATGGAATACCCTTGCCACCGCCGGATGCCGCCTTAAGCATTACCGCTTCGACTTCTTCGAGATTTCGACCCTCTGCCGCGTCTATGATTTTCATGGGTGAAACGCCAGAGATAGGGTGTAGTTCATGGCCCAGGGCGAGTGCAACTCGGGCGACTTCTGCGCCCAGTTGTATCGCCACCCGTCTAATTTGCGGAATTGTTCTCACTTCGGCAGTGCCGTAACCGCTGAGGCCGGCGAGCGCATTGGCCATGCAGTTGACCATCAGTTTGGACCAACGGTTCCCCCACAGGTCTGAAGTGACTTCAGTCGGTGCGATACAGTTTAGAGTCTGCACAATACGTCGGGCTCGTGGTGTATCGCTGCCATCGTGCTCACCCACTTTGAATCCGAGCGGGTAGGCATCAGTTCGTATGGCTTTGCCGGGTTCATAACATCCCACCCCGATGATAATCACACAACCCAGTGAGCGATGAGCCCCAGCGACTGCTGCCATACGTTCATCGTTGATGCCGTTTTGAAAGTCGACAAAAACGCCGTTTTCGGGGTCCACGTAGTCCAGCATGAGCGCTGTTGCCCAGGTTGTATCGTAGCTTTTTACAGCAATAAATGCGGCTTCAAAGGAATCTGTGATTTGTGCGAGCTCACAGATGTGTATGGCATTTGGGCGAGTCAGAATACTCTGGTCCCGGCTTTCAATAAGCAGCCCATCGCGCTTGATTTTGTCGATATGTTCAGGCCACTGGTCGACCAGAGTGACATCGTGCCCCCCGTGCGACAGTAGTCCACCGACCACACTACCTACACCTCCGGCACCAACGATACCTATGCGCATAACAGTTCCTCACCAAGGGGCATCAAGAACACACCACTGTGCTCGTCATCCNGTCATCGGGCCTACCGACTGACCTCCGTCAGACCGCATTGTGTCTCCCGTTTACTGGTTTTGTCTATGCAGCAGGAACAACTTGCCCACGTTGGGGGTGTGGTGGATCCTTGGGAAACGGTTGGCTCGGAATGTACGCAGTCAGTCAAACACGTCGCCGTTGGGTCGGCGCTATACTTCAACGCGTCTTTGATTACGCTANCTGGAGAGTTCAATATGACGGTCAGGCACGGACGGGAATCCCTTGTAATCCCCGGACCCACGACAGTCCCTGATGAAGTGCTGCGGGCAATGCATCGACCAGCAGTTGATATCTTCGATGAGGATCTTGTCGAAACCACCGATTTTTGCATAGCGCATCTTAAGCAGATTTTTCACACTGCAGGTGATGTTTATATCTATGCTGCCAATGGTCACGGTGCCTGGGAAGGCGCTCTGGCGAATGTACTTTCACCGGGGGATGCAGTACTTATTCTCAACAGTGGGCGATTTGCCGAAGCCTGGGGAAAGATGGCAGATATGATGAACCTTGATGTTCTGACTTTGCCACAGGACTGGCGACATGCCGTAGACCCCGCCCAGGTGGAAGAACGGCTGCGTGCCGATAGTGCCAACCAGATCAAGGCTGTTCTGGTCGTGCAGGTGGATACTGCATCCGGCGTGGTCAATGACATTCCGGCGATCCGTTCGGCAATGAGCGCGGCCGGTCATGATGCGTTGCTGATGGTCGACACTATCGCGTCTTTAGCGACAATGCCTTTTGAGATGGATGCGTGGGGTGTGGATGTTAGCGTCAGTGGATCACAGAAGGGATTGATGACTCCACCAGGGCTCAGTTTTGTAGCTGCAGGAGAACGGGCAGTCGCAGCGCATGAGACTGCGGGTCTGCGCACTCGCTATTGGGACTGGACCTCTCGGCAGGGTGAGTTGCATCCGGAAAAATACTGCGGGACGCCCCCGGAACATATGTTGTTTGGTTTACGCGCTGCTCTAGACCTATTGTCGGAAGAAGGGCTCGACAAGGTTATAACGCGACACCGCTTACTGGCAGAGGCCGTGCGCTCGGCGGTGGCCGTGTGGTGTGAGGAGGGGGTCCTCGAATTCAATATTATTGAACCGTGCGACCGTGCGAATTCGGTGACGACAGTACTGGTAGACAAAGCACATGATCCACTTGCACTTCGACNGTATTGTAAAGAGCACTGCGGTTTGGTGCTTGGCGTTGGAATAGGTGATTTGAGAGGTAAAGCGCTGCGCATTGCGCACATGGGNCANGTNAANGCNCCNATGATGCTGGGTGCGTTAGGCGTTATTGAGATGGGGCTGATTGCCTTGGACATTCCACATGGTTCAGGTGGTGCGCAGAAAGCTATTGAATACCTTGGAAAAAATGTCAAAGCGTGATTAGGCTGTCTGTTCCGTTAAGCGGGTGTCGATCTGTTGGCTCAGAGGCACGACGACGGCAGGTATTTTTCTTCAATTATTATCCCGTTAGGGTCAGTGACCCCACCGCCATGGCAACTTTCGGTACTGGAATATGCACAAGCACACCGCCAAGAAATAGAACCCCCATTATCAGTTGGCATTAACCAAAAAGACTTATCAGCTATTAATGTATTAACACCGTCAGCTTCATCGAAGAACCGTACTCGCAGGGCTCCATTGGTCTTAACTTCGATTTTCTTAACTAGCTTACTTTGAAATTCAGTAGGTGCGGGGATACCCAACGCTTCGTGTCGCTGGTCAATGGTCATACTACTTGCCGGAAATACGCCATTAGTATTGTAGTACTCGGCCATCGCCGTCTTAATACCACTTGCCAAACTTAACCCTTCGGTAACCTGTGCTCTGGCTACATAGTTCTGATACTGCGGTATCGCTACTGCGGCCAATATCCCAATGATCGCCACCACGATCATCAGCTCGATCAATGTGAAACCTAGATCAATGCGTTTCATCCCGCGGTATTAAACCACAACACTAGTGTCGTAATCACCCGTTACACCTCATATCCCAGTTCAAAAACTCCATTCTTGGTCATACGATATTCCGCTTAAAATGAACGGATGGACAAGGTGGAAAAGACAGTGGTGGAGATGACGCAGTGGGAGACCGATGGGCAATTAATATGGTATGAGTATGGGCCCGAACTCTACTTGACCGTATGCCAAACGGGTTATGTCGATGAATTTNNGGTTTTAAATGAGGAGAAGAGCAAGCCGCCCATAATTAGCCATTCGGGAGTTGACGTATCTACTGAATGATNTNTCAAGAAGGTTTACAGCCAGAGGAAAGTTCAAAATGAGTGCTGTTAGAACAAATGGAACAAANCCATGAAGCTCGGATTACTATTGCCCAATCAAGGCGTCGTCTTTGGTGCGACGACNGTACCAGAACTGCTTGAACTCGCTGAACAGGCCGAAGGCTCCGGCATATTTAAAAGTCTTTGGGTCGGCGACAATCTACTTGCCAAACCCCGGCTTGAGTCCGTCACACTCCTGTCCGCGCTCGCCGTGCGTACAAAGGTTTGCCGGCTTGGCACTGCCTGCATGGCGAGTTTCCCGCTGCGCCATCCCGTAGTGCTTGCCGCACAATGGAGCGCGCTCGATTGCCTTGCCGAGGGCCGAACGGTGCTTACGGCCTGTATCGGCGGCGGACCCGCAAAGGGCAATATCGCGGGTAACTTCAGATCCGAGTACGATGCAATGCAAGTTGACCCCACTGAACGGGCCGCCCGGATGGAGGAAGGCATCGAGGTGCTGCGTGTGTTGTGGACGCAAGATCCAGCGACCTTCAAAGGACGGTTTTTTGATTTCGATGGCATCGCAGTGCGCCCGCCCCCGGTGCAGAACCCATGCCCACCAATTTGGGTGGCGAATAACCCGTGGGTATTCGGTACAAATAAGTCTGGCGCAATTAACAGGCAGGTAGATCGGGTCGCGCGTCTCGCGGACGGTTGGATGACTGTTGGCGCCACGCCAGAGCAGTTCGACAGTGCATGGAGGGAAATTTGCGACGCCACAGAAAGCCACGGCCGGGATTCCGCCCGGCTTGAAAACGCGATCTATTTTAATCTCAACTTAAACGACGATAGGGCAAAGGCTTACGCAGAAAGCAAACGCTTCCTTGATGAGTATTACAGTTCCGACTGGCCGGAATGGAAAGTGAATGTATGGACCGCCTGCGGCGCTCCAGCAGAATGCGCAGAACGGATACGTGCGTTCGACTCGGCAGGCGCACAGACAATGATTATCCGCTTCACATCCTACGATCAGAAGGCGCAACTTGCACGTTTCCTCGACGAGGTAGCGCCGTTGCTATGACGTAATTCAAATCGACCCTACTACTGTGATAGCAGTATCAATTTATCTGACTAAGGAAACCCTAGCCTCCTAAAATGAAGCAAGGGACGCTATGCTTGAAGGGTATAAAGCAAGTATAAAAAGTGTTGAGGCCCTTGAGGGTGACGTTAGCTTGGCTTTTACTTACTAGGGAGACGGAAAGATGAAGATAATGCTGATTGTACCGACCCTGTCGGAATCCCCCGGTGAGATGTACCTCGCTGTCAGTGATCTCAGGCCGACTGCCCGACCCTGAATTCAGGAAACGACAGATCAAGTGTTTGAGGCCAACCGTCACCGACATAATTCAGAATAAGAGACCTGCGTATTCCTTGAATGGGTTTTTTAGAAAAGCCATGCCAAGTTTCGCTACCTGGAACAAAGGCTAGCGCACCGTTAATAGTCCTTGGTTGTGTCGAGACGTAGTTATGGTCGGTGTCATACAGATCTGTCCCCATCGCTTCTAAATGAAGAGCTGTTGGCAATGTGATAACCAATGTAAACCGTTTGGGGTCAATAGTATCTGTGTGTGGTTGAAGATAGTAACCGGCTTGATCTTGCGTATATTCGATTCGTAGCCAAGTCTTCCTAAGATTAATATCAGTATATTTTTCGATTAACTGAATGATTTCTATCGACTGAAATGCTCGTGCGACGTCATCACACACTAGATACCGGGTGCGATTGCAAGGTGAGAAAAAAAACCGACCCTCGAACTCACTTCGTTGGCTACCTTCTAAGGCATTAGTCGAAGGTACTTCTGCAGGAATTCGAACGATTGATGCCAGGACATCGGCTGGTAGTGTCTCAGTTAGGACCCAATGTCTAAATGGCTGCTGGTAGACCGTGCTTCCAGACAATGATCGGCCGAAATGATTGGCGATTGCTTGTGCTGGGCCCATCATTGGGAGGATGTGAGCATTCTAATTTGGTGAGGGGAAAGTTTCGGATTGAAAAATTAACTGGCGCTAGCTTAGGTGAAATTGTTCACTTTAGATTACATAAAGCTTCTGTATGTTCCGGTCCCAGTCCACAGCACCCGCCAATAATGTTTGCCCCAGCCTGTTTCCACTGGTCAGCGAACTCGGTTAAGTGATCAGGGGTAATAACGTCTTCGAATTGCCAATTAGGAGATTTGAAATAGCCGCTGTCTGGGTAGGCCATAATCAGACCGTCGTAGTTTGCTTTAATCAACTCGATGGCATCTCCAATCAGATCCACAGAAGAGTGCATGATGCCCATACCTTCAAAGCCAAAATTAACCGCTTCCTGAATGTTGTCAATAAATAAGATAGTTTCATCATGATACCCAGTGATCGTAGCGTTTCGATCAGATCTTTTAGCCGAGAGACCACACCACACCGGAAGTCTTGAAAAAGATGCGCATTCAAACAGCGTCAGCATGCGACTAGGTGCAGACATCATTTCAAGCAATACCAGATCCACTTCACCTTCTTCATAGAAAGAGAACATTTCATTAAATGCCTCAAAAAGAGTTTCTCTAGTTA
>JGI24816J26688_1000486_pt1 | contig 10311 bp, 10 predicted proteins | sample METZYME_3_250m_FD_26688 | JGI IMG/M metagenome (IMG submission 26688)
TAAGCCTGTGTGTGAATTACTAGTCTAGTGGGAGATTCCATGTCCTTTTTTGCAAAGACACCTAGGTAAAGCTTTTGCAAAAATTTACTGAAATGAACTTTTTACCCACAACTAATAACTTGCTATGAGTGCTACTTCATTTTCTTTGGAGCAATATAATATTCATCCCCAAACGATCATTCGCAATGCTTCCCCTTCAGTCTTATATGAAGAGGCTTTGACATACGAAGCTGATGCTACTATTTCATCTGACGGAGCCTTAATTGTCTCCTCATATGAAAAAACAGGAAGAAGCCCGAAAGATAAAAGAATCGTTGAGTATCCTGATATTATGGAGGATGTATGGTGGGGAAATATCAACATGGGGATGGACGAAGAAACATTTATGATTGCACGAGGTAGAGCTGTCGATTATTTAAACACCTGTGAAAGGGTTTATGTCGTTGACGGCTTTGCAGGCTGGGACCCCAAATACCGTCTAAAAATCAGGATTATTGCAACTCGGCCTTATCATGCTTTGTTCATGCACAATATGCTGATCCGTCCCAGTACGGAAGAGTTAGCCGATTATGGTGATCCGGATTATGTGATTTTCAATGCCGGACGTTTCCCGGCAAATCCACTCACCAAACACATGACGTCGCGTACCAGTGTTGAATTGAGTTTTGATCGCAAGGAATTTGTAATACTTGGTACAGAATATGCCGGAGAAATGAAAAAAGGCGTTTTCACAATCATGAATTACATCATGCCAAAACAAGGTATTCTGTCAATGCATAGTTCCGCCAATGAGGGAAAATCCGGAGATGTAGCTATCTTTTTCGGTCTGTCCGGAACAGGAAAAACGACCCTTTCTGCAGATCCGAAACGGCAACTTATTGGGGATGATGAACACTGCTGGACCGACGATGGAATTTTCAATATTGAAGGCGGCTGCTACGCAAAGTGCATCAATCTTTCTGAAGAAAAAGAGCCGGATATTTTCAAAGCAATCCGTTTTGGTACTGTGTTGGAAAATGTGGATTATGACGAAGAAACCCACATTGTCGATTACGATGGAACCTCTCACACTGAAAATACACGTGCCTCTTATCCGATCGACTTTATTTTGAACGCAAAAATTCCTTGTGTAGGTGGGCATCCGCAGAATATAATTTTCCTTACTTGTGATGCTTTTGGTGTATTGCCACCGGTCAGCAAACTCAGTTCTTCACAGGCTATGTACCACTTCATCAGTGGTTATACCGCAAAAGTCGCCGGTACTGAAATGGGAGTCACAGAACCAGAAGCCACGTTCTCCGCCTGTTTCGGTGCTGCCTTCATGGTATGGCATCCAAGTAAGTACGCAAAACTTTTGGCAGAACGTATTGAAAAAAATGGAACTTCAGTCTGGCTGGTAAATACCGGGTGGAGTGGAGGAGGTTACGGAGAAGGTGAACGTATGTCACTCAAATACACCCGTTCGATCATTGATGCTATTTTAGACGGATCATTGAAAAACACACCTTCTGTAAATAATGAATTATTCGGATTTGAAGTTCCAACTGAATGTCCGAATGTTCCGGATGAAATCATGCAGCCCAGAAGAACCTGGTCTGATGCAAACGCTTACGATCAAGCGGCCCTCAAATTGGCAAATATGTTCAAGGAAAATTTTAAACAATTTGAGGAAGGTTCCAGCCAGGAAATTATTCAGGCTGGACCAAACGTCTCCTGAGTTTTTCATTACTCTTCCTGCTTTGCGCAGTGTTTATGCCTGTGTCCTGCCTTCCTGTAAAAAAACATTACAACTTCTGTTATTCATCTCCTAAGACAAAAAATGTTGCAGTCGTAAAAAGCCCAAAACCGTGTCATTTCAGCGGGAAAAGAAAATAATTTTGCAGGTATTTAACTTGTCAACGGCAGATAAATTGTGATGAAATTACTGATTCATACATATTCAAAACAATGCTGACCATATAATTCGAAAATGATAGAAAAACTGCGTGAAGAAATGATCCGGCATGAACTAGACTTGCTGATCGTAGTTTCGTCCGATGAACATCTAAACGAATACCTGCCCGTCCAAAATTGGCGTTTGAAAGCTTCAACAGTCACTGAAAGTTCTTCGGGATTTTCCGGCTCTGCCGGAACAGTTGTTTTTTGTATTGAAGGACGTCCTCAGCTTTTTGTCGATTCCCGCTATCATTTGCAGGCTGAGCAAACATGTTCAGAAAATTTTGATATTCAAAAACTTGGAAATGAAGGGGTACTTGAACCGCAGAAATGGATTGCAGCTCAAACACAAAAAATATTAAAAGTTGGTGCAGATCCATTTGTGATGAGTCCAAAAGTATGGCGGCGCTATGAAAAAGCCCTTGGCAAATCCGGACACACTTTGGTTCCAGCAACTCCCAATTTGGTGGACACAGTTTGGATAAATCGTCCAAATCCTCCCAAAAAAGAGATTTATCCACTGGCTTTGCAATATACTGGAAAAGACAGTAAAAAGAAGTTGCAGGAGATCCGGAAAGAATTGAGTGAATCCGGAAAATCTGATGAATCAAAACCGGATGTCTTACTGCTCACAATGCTCGATGAAATCGCCTGGCTCACAAATATGCGTGGGAGCGATATTGAATTCAATCCGGTTTTTGAAGCTTATGCAGCAATTTTTGCGGACCGTGCAATTTGCTTTTGTCATCATCCGGAAGCAAATTTAAACCTGCACCGTCCAGACTGGGAGTTCCGGCCCTATGAAGATTACGTGAGTTTTTTAGCAGATCTTGCCCTGCAGAAAACAATCAAAGTCTGGATTGATCCCTCAACGATCACGATGGGTTCTCGCTTAGCATTTTCTGAGGACCAGGTTTTCGAAAAAGAAAGCCCCATTGTTTTGTCAAAAGCACTTAAAAACTCAACTGAAATAACTGCCACAAAATATGCTCATAAACAGGCCGGTGCAGGAGTTGTCAGAAGTTTACAGCGTTTGCAATGTGCGTTTCAGGCAGGGCTGCCGGTAACGGAAAAAGTATACGCAAACTGGCTTTATGAAGAATATGAAAAGGCAGAGGAATTTTCCGACCTCAGTTTCAGCACAATCGCCGGTTCAGGACCGAATGGTGCTATTGTTCATTACGGAAATCCGGACTCAGAAAACCCAATGCGAAGTGGAGATTTGCTGCTAGTAGATTCCGGAATTCAATGTGCCGGCGGAACCACAGATGCAACTCGAACTGTAATTCTTGGAAAGCCGGATGAGAAGCAAAAAAAGATTTACACATTGGTGCTGCAGGCTCACATCAGACTTGCCCGTCAAATTTTTCCAGAAGGAACAAACGGAGCTTCACTGGATTCCATTACCCGTTCAGGTCTCTGGAATGCAGGATTGGATTATGGACACGGAACAGGACATGGCGTCGGTGCATTCCTGAACGTACATGAAGGACCGCAACGTATCTCACCAGTTGCACACGATGTGGCTCTGCAAGCAGGAATGGTGATTTCCAACGAACCCGGATATTACGAAAACAACTGGGGCGGAATTCGTCTTGAGAATCTTTACCTAGTAAAAAAAGCAGATAAGTTTCCTCAGCATCCAGGTGGAAAGGGCTGGCTCTGTTTTGAAGAACTGACACTGATCCCATTTGACCGCACACTGATTGATAAAAATTTGCTTTCAGCAGACGAACTAAACTGGCTGTATGATTATCATGGTCGTGTTTTTAGTGAAATATCACCTATGCTGGATAATACGGAAGACTTCCAGTGGCTGACTTGGGCTTGCGGAATTGATTAAATGAAAATCCTTACTCCCGCAAAAATAAATCCGCTGCTTTATATTTTAAGTAAACGTGAAGACGGTTTCCATGAATTGTATATGCACATGGTTCCAGTCAGTTTATTTGACACATTGACCTTCACCCATAATGATGGACAAGGACTAAATTTAAAGGTGAGTGGAGCAGAGTTTTCTGAGCCTCCGGAAGAAAATTTGGTAGTCCGAGCCGTACGTATTTTTGAACTGGAAAGCGGGGAAACTGTAAATCTAAATGTAATCCTGGAAAAACATATACCTTCCGGTGCGGGACTGGGCGGCGGAAGTGGAAATGCGGCTGGAACTATACAGGCTTTGAATCATTTATACCGAAGATCTTCAGAAACTGAAGGGCTACTGTCTCCGGAAACTATTCTTGCAATTGCGTCAGAACTTGGTTCAGATGTGCCTTTTTTTCTTGAACCATCGCCCTGCGAAATAAAGGGGCGTGGTGAAAAGATAAAACCACTGCTTGAATTTCCAAAACTCTTTCTCATCATTATAAAACCACCTCTTTCAATTTCAACTAAGGAAGCATACAAAAAATGCCTGCCGAAAAAACAAACTAACTTACCAAATGTATGCTCAATTGATGATTTGAAAAGTTACTTTCAGAATCAGTTTGAAACATCTTTACTCGTACAATATCCGGTCTTGTCTGAACTTAAAACTTTATTGCTCGAAAATGGTGCATTTGGTGCATTGGTCTCAGGTAGCGGCTCTGCCGTTTTTGGCGCATATTACAATAAAAAGTTGCAAAATCAGGCACTTAAAAAATTGTCATGTCTTACTGTCGGCGATATATTCTCTTGCGAAACAATGGCCACTCACAGTTATTATTGAACCAGAATTTCATAATACCAAAAATAAATAAGTACCATTGGCTGCTGATCGTTTTCGCAATAATTCTTGTGGGTTGCAGCACAAAAACTGTAGGCCCCCCTGGTAACAGACAATTCGGTAATACCCGTATCTGGAAACAATCCAATCCTCGTATTAAAAAATACGTTCAAGTTTACAGCAATAATAAACATGTCAAAACCTGTTTGGATAGAGCAACAAACAGCAGATATCTTCACTACATTCATCGGGTTTTTTATAAATATAAACTGCCTCCGGAACTTGCACATTTGCCAATACTGGAATCGTGTTTTGACACAAGAGCTGATTCCGGAAGTGCTCGAGGCATGTGGCAATTCACAAAACTAACCGCAAAAGATTATGGCCTGCGCGTAAGCTGGTTATCCGATGACCGGCTTAATTGGCGAAAATCTACACATTCAGCGGCACGTTATTTGAAAAAATTGGGTGAAATGTTTGACAACAACTGGGAATTGGCATTGGCTGGTTACAACGGAGGACCAGGTTATATGTCACGACAAATAAAATCTCAAGGTACTAGAAATTTCTGGGAGCTTGAGTTGCGTAAAGAGACACACGAATATGTACCAAAATTTCTGGCAATGTTAAGTGTCGCCCGCAAAAGATACCCGGAACTATATTTTCAGGGCTCACCACGAGCATGGGCTACATCAGGATAAAATGCTGCTAATTTTACAGAATAACAGGACTTGATTCTGGATTCAGCAGTTGGTACATTTCAATCAATGGGTTGAAAGAGAAAGTTCAAATCAAATTATTTTATAGTTTGGTCTTCTTTCACAAATTATTAATTTTATATGATTAAAAAGGAGTTGCTATGGCAGATGAAGAAGAAGGCGGAGGAGGNGGNGNANGNNGNGGNGGNGGTGAAAGCAGTGGCGGCGGAAAAAAGAAGAAGATCATTATAATCGTTGCTGTAGTGCTTTTACTNATCATTGGCATCGTAGTTTTTTTGCTGATGTCTGGAGATGAAGAAGAANNGTTACCGGAAGAAGAACTGCCGGTGACANACGTGGCNGAGCCTCTTGCNGAACCTATTTTTCTTCCTCTTGAAAGTTTTGTGGTGAATCTCAAAGACGGCCGTCGNTTTTTAAAAGCCTCTATCCAGCTGATGCTCAGTGAACCTGGTGCAGCCGCTTATCTGACAGTACGCCTGGTTGAGGTTAAAGACATTGTACTNGCCGAACTGCAGGAATTGTCAATAGAAGATGTCAAACAATCAGANGCCAGAGAGGCTCTGCGGCAACGGTTAATCAGTGCCATAAGTCAGATTTTTCCCAGCAAGCCGGAATGGGAAGATCCTGAACCAATAAGAAAAGTTTTGTTTGAGGAATTTGTAATTCAGTGATCCACGTTAATCACAGTCTTAATCCGGATACTGGAAAGTCTGGATTCATCCAGGTTTTGAAAAAATGTCGAATGTCTGATGTGTCTCCAATTGATGACAGGTAAGGAACTTCGATGAAAGATAATTTACAGGTTATTTCCATCAATAGAAAAGAATTCCGGTCGGCTGACAAAGTTGCGAAGAAAGGAATTCCCCTGTTTCTGTTGCTGACAGCCCTTTTTTTCTTTGTATCATCTTTGAATGCAGCAGAGGAGGAAGTTGAGGGAATTAAGGTAATTAGAGAAGGACCTCCTCCACTGGAAGATCCTCAATATTTGGATCTTGGTACTTTCGTAGTAAATATGCCTGGAGACAAATATTTTCTTAAAAGCAGCATCCAGTTGGCTTTTGAAAATTCTGCCGCAAAAGAATGGTTGCTGGCAAGACTTCCAATAGCAAAAGATCTTATAATCACTCATCTCAATTCAATTACAGTTGAACAGTTTGATGACACTAAAAGCCGGGCGGTCATAAAAAATGATTTGCAAATCCGCCTGAATTCGTTGTTTCCCAATAAGGCTGTTTGGGAGGATTCTGTTCCAATACGAAGAATACTATTTTTGGAATTTTACCGACAATAGCATAAATAAGATTGCAAAAAGTAAAATAAGCCTGAAATCTGATATAAGTTTTATCAAATGATGTTTTTGGTTGTAGAATTTCCTTTAAACTTTTAGCCTGAAACATAAACAATTAAAACCAGTATTTTTAACTATTGATCAATGGCAGAAGAAGAATCTTTTGAAAACCTGGATGACCTGGACTGGTCAGATGTAGAAAGTGAACTAAAAGCTAACAAAGACCAGATCCTCTCTGAAGCTAAATCTGCAGACAGCGGTGGTCAAAAAGAAGGGGATAATGGAGATGAATCCGGAAAAGAAAATGGTGAAGGTAGCACGTCAAAGACTCCTCAATCGTCGGGTGATATTGACATCAATTTTCTGTTTGATGTACAGCTTTCCATTGTTGTAGAAGTTGGACGTGTTCAAATGCTTATCAGCGACCTGTTGGAACTTGATGAAGAGTCTATAATCGAATTGGACAGTCTTGTAGGACAACCTTTGGATATACGCGCCAACGATTTGCTGGTTGCACGCGGGGAAGTTATTGTAGTCAACGAAAAATTTGCTGTACGGATCACGGATATCATCAGTCCGGACAATCGCTTTGCAGCACTCTGAGGAAAAAAAGCATGAGTTTCGCAAAGCCAACTTGGCTAAAAGCAGGAATTGCGCTGGCGCTTTTGTCAAATTGGATTTTAGTTGCTGCCGCATCAGAAGTGCGTACTCTGAAAAACATTGAGGTTATTTCCATTGAAAGTACAGAACAGGTTCGTCTGGAGTTCGATGGTAAATTTACTGGAGAACCACTAATAAATTTTGAATCAGGTTCAATGAGCCTGCGATTTAGTTCTACACACACTGATCCTGCACTCCCCCTGCTGACTGCTGCAAAAGACAATACTTTAATCAAGGCAGTTCGTGCTGTTGAATTTCCTGATACAGATTTTGTCCATCTGGAAATTTTACTCCAGTCTCCACGGACACTACTGGATCATCCAAAAATTACCCACTCCGGAAACTACATAATCCTTGGTTTTCCCAACAATTTTTCTGCCACACCTGCACTTTCAAGTACAAACGTCCTGACAAAAGAAATTGAAAAACGTGTAAAAGCCGACCAGTCTTTCCCCTCTACTTTTTCCAAAGAATCTACAGATGAACAACCCTCATTTCTGGCAGATGGTCTTCTTCCTACACCAGAACAAGATTGGGGTTCAACAATGCTGACACTGGTTTTGTCTCTGTTATTCGTTTTATTTCTCATTTATTTGATAGCTTTTATATATAAACGTTTTTTCAGTAGTCGATTTTCCTCAATGCAGGGTAATGTACGCATTCGTCAGGTTTCAAGCCATCATGTTGGACCAAAGCAGAAAATTATAGTTTTCGAAATGAATGAACGAAAGTTCGCCTGCGGTGTAACACCTACATCCATCAATTTGATCGCAGAATTACACGACGAAACAGATCCGGAAATTATCCATTCGATTCAGACTGATGAAAATGCTAAAGATTTTAATATTGATCAGACAGGTGAATCTTTTGAAATTGATCCGGAGCAACCCTTTGAGCAAACTAAAACGAATGTACCAAATAACAAGAATAGCAAAGATAACTTTGATGCTTCAATTGAATTAGAAGGCCTGGAAAAAGACATTTTCCTTAAATCCAATGCTGAAAACCGCAATAGCCTGGAAGAGTCAAACATTCATAATAACGAATTAAAATCAACAATCAAAACTCATTTTTCAAAAACTCCGACAAAAACTAAAATTATGCCTCATGGGAATCCTGTGATGCAACACTTTGCAAGCAAACTTTCAGAACGTCTAAAATTCCTAAAACCCATCAAATAGAGTCCATGCTGTATTTTCAATTCGAAACTCAATTAACTGAAAACATGGAACAAGTTGCAAGTCGGATTCGAAACTCAATTAACTGAAAACATGGAACAAGTTGCAACGTCGGGCTCAGGCTTCAGAAAATCTTTTTATTTATGTAAAAGTATAAAGTTTCCAATTCGCAGCCTGCTGTTGCTGTCTGTTTTTTGTGTAGGAATGCCGCTTTATGCACAATCGCCAATTCCAGGCATCAACATTTCCGTTGACACTGCAAGTTCACCCCAACAGGTAGCAACTACATTGCAGATCGTCTTTTTACTGACGATTCTAACTATGGCACCGGCTATTTTAATCATGACAACTTCATTCACAAGATTTGTGATTGTTTTGTCATTTTTAAGACAAGCTATTGGAACTCCGCAGGCTCCATCAAATCAAATCGTGATCGGCCTTGCACTGTTTCTTTCTTTGTTTGTGATGATGCCGGTCTGGGAAGAAGTCAACGAAGTTGCCCTTTCACCGTATCTGGAAGAAACTATTTCCCAGGAAGAATTTATGGATCGTGCCACTTTACCAATTAAACGATTCATGGGAAATTTTACACGTGAAAAAGATTTGGCTCTTTTTGTTCGAATTGCTAAAATAGAACGACCAAAAAACATCGAAGATATTCCAATTTGGGTTATGATTCCTGCGTTCGTAATTAGTGAACTAAAAGCCGCATTTCAAATTGGTTTTTTGCTATATGTTCCATTTCTTGTGATCGACATGGTTATTGCTTCAATTCTGATGGCAATGGGTATGATGATGATGCCGCCAGTGATGATTTCTTTACCGTTCAAACTGATGCTTTTTGTTCTTGTAGACGGCTGGCACTTGATTCTTGGTTCTATGGTCAAAAGTTTTGTGGAAATTTAATTCTTAAACAACTAAGTGAGTTTTTATGACAGAAGCCCTTGTTGTTTCAATTATGATTGAAGCCATGCGAATGGCAACTCTTCTCGCTGCGCCCATGCTGATTGGAGCATTGGTAGTAGGTTTACTTGTTTCTATCTTCCAGGCAGTAACGCAGATACAGGAACAAACTTTAGCAATCATCCCAAAAATGGGGGCAATGATGGCTGTATTGGCTATCCTGTTCCCATGGCTACTCACGCAGGCTACTACCTACATGGCAGGAATTTTTTCCAACCTCCCCAAATTCATTGGCGGCTAAAAGTCTTTCAAATAATCCCTCTCTCTATTCATTTTAAATTCACAAAAATTCAAATCAAGTAATTTCTGGCTAGACCATCTAGTACTGATATTGGATAATGTATGTTGAACAAAACAAAAAACTGCTTTTATTGATTAATATTGACTGTTTCGTAAAAAGTTTGAAATCCAAACACCTAATCAGTAATCCAGAAATGGAAATGGAAAAAGAATAATCTAGAGATTGTTTCGGTGCTGGTTCATTTCGACCGTAGGGAGATGTCTTAATGATATTAGTGTGGTTACATATACAAGATTCCTCTCTTCACTCAAAATGATATGGTTTAAGGACTTTATAAGGATGCATCAATATTATTCAGCAAATAAAATTCATTGAATACAAACTAACTAATATAAGTAAAAAAACAATTATGATTCAATCTCCTGATTCTGAATTTGAAAACGAAAATGATAGTCAAGAGGAAGAAATTGAAGTACAGGAAAACATTATAGAAGCACTTCCTGAAGACAAAGCACTTGTCGTTAGCGAAGATGTTTTTCCTGATTCACTGCTAATAGTACCCCTTTACGATCGTCCTTTATTCCCTAAAATGCTGCTTCCGGTAATAATTTCTGAAGAAAAATTGG
>JGI24816J26688_1000487_pt1 | contig 10302 bp, 8 predicted proteins | sample METZYME_3_250m_FD_26688 | JGI IMG/M metagenome (IMG submission 26688)
GAATCAAAGAAAATAACTATTCTCGGTTTTGGTAGTCAAGGTCGAGCCCATGCAATGAATTTGAATGACAGTGGTTTAAATGTAGTTGTTGGACTTAGACGTAATGGATCAAGCTGGGATAAAGCTATTGATGATGGTTTAAATGTTTTGGAACCTGATGAAGCTGTAATTGATTCTGATCTAATATCATTTTTAGTACCAGATATGGCTCAGCCAAAATTGTATGCTTCATTGGAGTCAAAAATTAAGAATTCAGCTACTCTTCTTTTTGCCCATGGTTTCAATATTCATTATCAACAAATACAACCGCGTAATGACTTAGATGTTATTTTAATCGCTCCAAAATCACCTGGTGATTTGGTAAGAAGGCAATACACACAAGGCAAAGGTGTTCCTTGCTTGATGGCTGTCGAAAAAGACAATTCTGGCCAGGCGCAAGCAAATGCAATGGCCTATGCACACGGTATAGGTGGTTCAAGAGCTGGGATTTTGACCACCACCTTTGCTGAGGAAACTGAAACTGATTTATTTGGCGAACAGGCTGTTTTATGTGGTGGAGTAACTGAATTGATTGTCGCTGGATTTGATACCTTGGTTGATGCTGGTTACCAACCTGAAGTAGCTTACTTCGAATGTATGCATGAATTAAAGTTAATCGTTGATTTACTCTACGAAGGTGGAATTAAAAAGATGCATGAATTTGTCAGTGAAACCGCAATTTATGGGGATTTATCCAGGGGTCCTAGAATTGTTAACTCAGAAACCAAGGAAAGAATGAAGACCATTCTTGAAGAAGTACAAAACAAAACATTTGCACAGGAATGGATTGACGAGAATAAATCTGGGAAAGAAAACTACAATCGAATGATGGAAGATGATCAGAACCAGCAAATCGAGAAAGTCGGGAAAGAGCTCAGACAACGTATGTCTTGGTTAAAGAATTAATCTAGAAAATTATGACAGAACAAGCTGACAATAAGGTTTTGATATTTGATACTACCCTCAGGGATGGTGAACAAGCACCAGGCTGTAGCATGTCATTGAGAGAAAAACTCAAGATAGCCCATGCTTTGAATGAGTTAAATGTCGATGTTATTGAAGCTGGTTTTGCTGCTGCTTCACCTGGAGATTTCGAATCACTGCAAACAATTTCGTCAGAAATTAATGGCTCAACAATTTGTAGCTTGGCCCGTTGCAATCCACAAGATATCGAGTCGGCTGCAAAAGCAATAGATGCAAACCCCAATAAAAGAATTCATGTATTCGTTGCTACAAGCGACATTCATTTGGAACATAAGTTAGGTATGACGCAAGATGCAGTTGTAAAAGCAGCTTTTGAAGGAGTTAAATTAGCAAAAACATTTTGTGACAATGTGGAGTTTTCTCCAGAAGATGCGTCCAGGACAGACCGCAATTTCTTGGTCGAAGTAGTCAATGCAGCAATTGCAGCTGGAGCAACTACCGTTAATATCCCAGATACTGTTGGCTATTCAATTCCTTTTGAATATGGAGACCTGTTCAAATACTTAATTGAAAATTGCGAAAGCACTGAAAATGTTATTTTTAGTGCACATTGCCATGATGATTTAGGATTGTCTGTAGCTAATAGTTTAGCAGCAATAGAATCAGGAGCCCGACAAGTAGAGTGTACCATCAATGGTATTGGAGAGAGAGCAGGAAATACCTCCTTAGAAGAAATTTGCATGGCAATTAAAACCAGAAAAGAATACTTTAATTTTGATACACGGATTGAAACCAAGAAATTGTATCCAACTAGCCGTTTGGTTTCAGCTATAACAGGCGTACATATCCCGAGAAACAAAGCTGTGGTTGGTGAAAATGCATTTTCACATGAAGCCGGCATACATCAACATGGGATGCTTAAAAATGCTTTAACTTATGAAATCATGAAACCAGAAGATGTAGGAATAGCAAAATCAAGTTTAGTTTTGGGTAAACATAGTGGCAGACATGCTTTCTTAGATCGAGTAACTGAATTAGGATTCAGTCTAAATAAAGAAGAGCTCAACACAGCTTTTGTTGAATTCAAAAAATTGGCTGATCGGAAAAAAGAGATTTTTGATTCAGATATTGAAGCCATCGTTATGAGTTCTGAGTCTGGTGTAACTGGTCCTTGGGAATTGGTAGATTTAGAGATTTCTTCCGGAAAAAGCTGGGGAGCATCTGCAGACATAAAATTACAACACAATGATGGTAGGATATTAGAAAACTCATCCAAAGGTGCTGGGCCAATCGAATCAGTATTTAAATCATTGGAAGATTTAACCAGTTATAATTTAGAGCTTACTAATTTTGAAATACACAGTGTCAGTGTTGGCGAAGACGCACAAGGAGAAGTAACAGTGACAGTACGTTATGACGGTCAAAACTACCGGGGCCATGGAATTAGCACAGATATTATCGAATCTGGTGCCCTAGCCTATTTGGAAGTGATAAATCGTATTGATAGAAAAAACAATTACTAGAGTTAGGTACATTCCATGTCATTAAAACAAACTAAAAATATATGGTTCAACAATAAGCTTATACCTTGGGAAGATGCAACTGTCCACGTTTTAACCTATGCCTTGCATTATGGATCAGCTGTTTTTGAAGGCATTAGGGCATACAAAACAGATGACGGCTGCAAGATATTTAGACTTGATGAACATATTAAAAGGCTTCTAAATTCTGCAAAAATTTATCGAATGAACATACCCTACTCGCATCAAGAACTAAAAAATGCATGCCAAATTATTGTCAGCTCAAATGACTTGAATGAAGGAGCTTATATTAGACCAATAGCTTTTAGAGGTTATGATGATCTAGGTCTCCATGCACATAACGACGATGCTATTGATGTTGTTGTTGCAGCTTGGGAATGGGGTGCTTATTTGGGTAATGACGCACTCAAGAATGGCGTTGATGCATGTGTTTCATCTTGGAATAAAATAAATCCAAATACTGTTCCTTTTATGGCAAAAGCATCAGGAAATTACCTTTCAGGTACCCTTGTTGCTATGGAAGCCAGACAGAATGGTTACGATGAAGGCATACTTTTAGATTCATCAGGAATGGTAAGTGAGGGCGCTGGAGAAAATATTTTTATGGTTAAAGACGGTAATCTCTATACGCCTCCACTTAGTTCTTCAATTTTAGACGGGATTACCAGAGATGCTGTAATAAAAATAGCAGAATCCTTGAAACTTAACGTGTCTGAAACAAAGATTCCAAGAGAGCAGCTATACATAGCTGATGAATTATTTTTTACTGGCACCGCTGTAGAAATTACACCCATTAAAAGCGTAGATAAAATAACAATAGGAACTGGCACAAGAGGACCAGTGACTGCTGAGATTCAGAAAACNTTTTTTGGCTTATTTGATGGATCTATCGAAGATTCATGGGGATGGTTGGAACCTGTTGAATAAAAAATGCAAATATCCCCAAAAACATTATTTGATAAAATTTGGGAACGGCATGTTGTTGTTCCTGAAACCGAAGAAGCGCCAGCTGTTTTATACATAGACCTGCATCTGATTCATGAAGTAACTACACCACAAGCCTTTACTTTACTAAGAGAGAAAGGTCTTAGAGTAAGAGCGCCAGAGAAAGTTTTGGCTACTATGGATCATTCAACTCCAACAGTCCCTATTGGCTCGTTAAAAGATCTTGAAATTGTTTCAGAACAGGGCCCTGCTCAACAAATCAGAGATATGATTCAAAATTGCAAAGATTTTGATATTGAACTGTACGGTTTTGAGAGTAAGCGTAGAGGTATTGTTCATGTTATTGGCCCCGAGTTGGGAGCTACCCAACCGGGAAAAACAATTGTTTGTGGTGACAGCCATACTAGCACCCACGGAGCATTCGGAGCATTGGCATTTGGTATTGGGACTACTGAGGTTGCACATGTATTAGCAACTCAATGCTTGCTTCAAAGAAAGCCAAGTACTCTTGCAGTTAATCTAAATGGCAACCTTAATAAAGGAGTGTCTGCCAAAGATATAATTTTGAAAATTATAGGAGATATAGGTGTTGATGGTGGAACTGGCCGCGTCATTGAATACAAAGGAAATACCGTTGCAAGTCTAACTTTGGAACAACGTATGACCATTTGTAATATGAGCATTGAAGCAGGTGCACGTGCAGGATTGTTTGCTCCTGACAATGCCACTTTTGACTATTTACATGGAAGACCAATGAGTCCTAAAGGTGCAGATTGGGATCGTGCTCTAGAAATATGGAAAACATTACAAACTGATTCAGCAGCTTTATTTGACAAAGAAGTAGATATTGATGTTTCAGCACTCACTCCAATGATAACTTATGGCACAAACCCTGGAATGGTTATGCCTATAGAGTCAGAAATACCTGATCATAAAGGAAATCAGAGTTTCAAGAAAGCTCTAGNATATATGCATTTTGAGTCTGGTAAGCCTTTGCTAAATCACCCAATTGATGTTGTCTTTATAGGCAGTTGTACAAATTCACGGTTATCCGACTTACGTGATGCAGCAAAAATTCTCGAAGGAAGAAAAGTCGAAAAAGATACGAGAGTTCTAATCGTNCCTGGTTCACAATCTGTTAAAGCTGAAGCTGAAGCAGAAGGACTTGATAGAATTTTTTTAGAATCTGGAGCTGAATGGAGAGAATCTGGTTGTTCAATGTGCCTGGGTATGAATGGAGATACCGTGGGTTCAGGCAAGCTCGCCGTAAGTACAAGCAATAGGAATTTCGAAGGACGGCAAGGCTCTGGTTCAAGAACTATTTTAGCGAGCCCAAAAACAGCTGCAGCATCTGCAATAACTGGATCAGTTCAAGATCCAAGGCAATTTGAAATTTAGATCTCATGGAAAAGATTAAAACATTTTCAGCTAACACGGTTAATCTGCCTAATGAGGACATTGATACTGATCAGATCATTCCAGCACGTTTCCTGACCCGACAGACCACTGATGGAATTGGTGAATGTCTATTTGCTGATTGGCGATTTGATAAATCAGGAAAACCAAATGAAGATTTTATATTGAATCAACCTGAGTCTACTGATGCAGGTATTTTGGTAACTGGAAATAATTTTGGTTGTGGATCTTCTCGAGAACATGCCGCTTGGTCGTTGTTGGATTATGGGTTCAGGGCAGTAGTCAGTTCGTCATTTGCAGATATTTTTCAAAATAATTCACTCAAGAATGGACTAATAACCATAGTTGTAGATTTAGAAACACATAAATGGTTAATAGAACATCCAGCCACTGAATTGACTGTTGATTTAGAGAATACTGAAATAATTTTAGAAAATGGCAAAGCTATTTCTTTTCCCATTGACTCATTTGCTAGATATTGTCTTTTGCATGGGGTTGACCAGTTGGGCTACATACTGAAACATGACTCAGAAATAACTGCTTACGAAAATCAACAACAATGAAAGCAAACATAACAATTATGTCTGGAGATGGAGTCGGTCCTGAAATTACTCAAGAAGCTGTCAAAGTCCTTCAAGCCATTGAAGCTGTTTTTGATCATGATTTTTCAATCAATGAAGTTTTATTTGGCGGCATAGCAATTGATGAGACGGGAACGCCCTACCCCGAAGAAACACAAAAATCATGTAAAGACTCAGATGCTGTTTTACTCGGTGCTGTTGGTGGACCTAAATGGAGCGATCCAAATATGAAAGTCAGNCCTGAAAAAGAAGGTTTATTGGAAATGAGGTCCGATCTGGGAATTTATGCNAATATCAGGCCAATTAAGACTTATCCTGAATTGATTGATAATTCACCAATAAAAAATCGTTACCTAGAAGGTATAGATATGGTTTTCGTCAGAGAACTTACAGGAGGGATTTATTTTGGTGAAAAGAAAAAAACAGATGAATCTGCCAGTGATATTTGTGAATACTCAAAGGTAGAAATTGAAAGGATAACAAGGGTGGCTGCAAATATAGCTCAAGGCAGAAGAAAAAAAATCACCTCTGTTGATAAAGCAAATGTCATGGCTACCTCGCAACTTTGGCGAAGTACAACGACAGAGTTGATAGCAAACGAATATGGTGAACTTGAGTTAGAACACATATTTATTGATGCAGCAGCAATGCATTTGTTGTCAAGGCCAGCTGATTTCGACGTTATACTAACCGATAATCTATTTGGTGATATTTTGACCGATGAAGCAGCCATGTTAACTGGCTCGATAGGTATGTTACCTTCTGCTTGTTTGGGTGAAGACAGTTTTGGAGTTTATGAACCTATCCATGGATCCGCACCTGATATTGCAAATCAAGGTATAGCCAATCCTTGCGGTGCCATATTATCTGCTTCAATGTTATTACAATACTCGCTTAACTTGAAAGAAGAAGCACAGGTTATAGAGCAATCCATTGCTGGAGTTATTAAAGAAGGCATATTGACCAAAGATTTAACTAACAGCAGCTATGTTTCTACTGAGGAAATGGGAACAGCAGTTTCGAAAAAGATACTTAAAATTTAGTGAAAAGAATCAAGCAACTCTATATTGAAATAGAGTTGCTTGATAAATGGTTTAAAGATTATTCCGCAGTGTAGATCTGTTCGCACACTTCATAAGTATCACTAACCACTTTGTCAACTAATGCTCTTGATTTTTCCCATATACGACCCCAAGAGGCGCCTGCAAAGTATTCATCAGCAATTTGACCTGATTCCCTAGCCGTGGGCGATATTGACCGAACCATAAGTGTTTGGGATTCATGAACACCTCCACCAAAAGGAACGAATACACCCATATTGAAGCTTTCGTGTCCACTGTTAATAATGGAAGTTTCCAACTCGCTTAATGCTTCAACGTAGGCATTAAGATTTTCTGGTGAAACTTTTACTCTAACAACTCTTTCCCAACCGGGATCTAATCTAAATGATTTTAAACCTTTCCAAGTAACCCCATATTTTACAGTCCTCAGTTCAGCTAGAGCGGAAGGTGCATCATTTGGATCGTATAGCGTGTTTGCATGCATTGCTGATGCTAAGTCTGTATAAGCACTCCAAACAAACATTTGACCTTCGTAGTCGTATCCTGAACGAGTTATACAAACCCCTGCTGCCGTGGCACCTACTCCTTTGAAAAGTTCTGGGTTAGCTCTCAAGTAATTAACGTATTTAGTTGTATCATCAGCTTGCATCATAATTGTATTAAAAGCTCCCTCACCAGGACCAGCTATTGTGTGGTGATCAGCTTGTAGATAAAGAGGTGTAAGCAAACCTACCAAAAGAATAATCTTTTTCATAATTCCTCCTAAGAATAATATTCATTCAATAAACAGAATTGTTAGTTATAAAACAAAAATTATATTTAGACCAGTTCTTTTAGGAGTGGTTTCAATAGAATAAGAAAATAGAGATAATAAATAAATGGTTATCTTGTCACCAGATGAAATTTTAGATTTTAAAAAACTGGGATTTATAGTTTTAAAACAGTACTACAGTAATAACGAGATTCTAAAAATTCTTGACGAAGTCAATCGGCTTGAATCATTAATNCCAGAGAAAGGAGGCATAATGAAATATTATGATGCTCCTTTTGGGAAAGATTCTGATAATCAGTCAATGATATTAATTCGGATTGAAAAATTTATTGAAACAAGCCCTTATCTAGAATCAATAGTAAATANCTCATCTGTTCACTCATTATTAAATCAGCTGTTGGGTGAATCAGCAGTTTTAATGAAAGAAAAAATAAACTTCAAACCACCAGGAGCNCCTCCAGATTTATTGCATCAAGACTCTCAGGCTGGATGGGATGAATATGGAAGTGAATTTGTTTCAGTATTAATTGCTGTTGAGGATAGTAATAGAACTAATGCATGCGTTGAATTTGATCATTCTGGATATTATATAAATAAACTTGCAGCAAAGCTTTGGGAGCCATTAACATCAAAAGACATTCCAAATGCCGAAATGAAATCAATTGAGACCAAAGCTGGCGATATTATTCTTTTTAACAGTTATGTGCCCCATGGTTCTGAGACGAATCAATCAGACAGAAGACGATGCAATATTTATCTTACTTACAATAAAATTTCTGATGGAAATCATCGTTTGGACTATTTTTCTGAAAAACGGAAAAATTATCCTCCTAATAATGAAAGAGACCCCAATAAGGAATATTCTTTTAAAGTCTAATTTTTAAATCCCTAATACTTTAACCAATTAGCTTGTTTGGGTTCATAATATTTTTGGGATCAATGGATCGTTTAATAGTTTCCATTAATTGAATTTTTATAGGATCTGAAAAATACATAAAGTCTTCTTTCAGAACTAAGCCAATGCCATGCTCGCCGCTAAAGGACCCCCCCAGTTCTACTGAAGTTTCGTTAACAATCCTGGTAATATCATCAGCTTTAGATTCAAATTTCTTTAAATCCATAATCTCAGGTTTGTTTTTAGTAATGTGTAAGTTGCCATCACCAATATGCCCATAAATAAATAATGATGATTCACCCAAATACTGATTTAACTTATCTGTTGATTGGCTGATTAACTCAGGTATTTTACTGATGGGGACAGATACATCGTTATTAATCCCTGGCCCAGTAAGTTTTTTAGAGGTAGGAATCGCATGTCTGATATTCCAGAAATCAATTCTCTCTTGTCCACTGTTAGCAATTACTGCGTCAAGTATATTGTCATTTTCTAGTTCGTTACTTAGAAATTTAACCATTCGTTCATTTTCACTGGTTTGAGCATTTAAATTTCCCATTTCAATGAGTATTTGCCATGGATAAGAAGAATCCAATGGTATTCTGTAATTTGTCATTTGATTTTCTACGGTCTCAATACTGGTTTTATTCATTATTTCAAATGCACTTAGATTTTCACCAAAAATAGTTTTAGCGTCTTTTAGCAAGTCAATCGCTTTGTATGGATTTTCGACTGCAACTAAAGCGGTTGTATATCCTTGAGGCAATGAAAATAATTTAAGACATACAGCTGTTATAAATCCGAGTGTTCCTTCAGCACCAATAAACAATTGTTTCAAATCGTATCCTGTATTGTCTTTTCTAAGTCCTTTTAGATCAGAATAAATACTGCCATCTGGGAGCACTACTTCCAATCCCATAACCAGCTCTCTACTCATTCCGTATTTTAAAACATTTACTCCCCCTGCATTGGTTGAGAGATTACCGCCTATCTGACAGGTTCCTTCTGCGCCCAAGCTCAATGGGAATAACAAACCATGCTCTTCGGCTTTGTTTTGAATATTTGACAATACGCAACCCGATTGAGCAATCAGAGTTTGATTATGGATATCAAATTCTAATATTTGATTTAATTTTGAGCTGTTGATGACAATTTCTATCCGATTCTTTGTTGAATTCGGAATATTGGCACCACACAAGCCGGTGTTGCCTCCCTGAGGAATCACCGCAATATTATTCTCAAAGCAGATTTTTATGATTTCTGAGATTGCTTTTGAAGACTTTGGCAGTAGAACAATTGGTGTTGATCCTACATGTTTTCCTCTCCAATCTTGGAGGTAAGTGTTAAGAATTTCAGGACTGGTAATACAATTCTCTCTACCTACAATAGACTCAAAGGCTGTACATAGATCTTCTTGCAGCATCTTTTTTATTTAGGTAGTTTGATCAAGCTTGAACAATGACCACAATGTAATAAACAATGCGGCTATTATTGGTCCTATTACAAATCCTGATAACCCTACTAAGCTCACCCCACCGAGTGTAGTTAATAGAATTAAATAATCAGGTAATTGAGTTTCTTTACCTACCAGATAAGGTCTCAGGAAATTATCAATTAAACCAATAATAAAAATACCTACCAATAAGAGAATTAAAGCCTTTAGCCAAGCGCCACTAAAGAAAAGTATACAAGCAGCTGGGAACCAAATTATAGCTGTGCCAATACCGGGAAGAATACTAAAAAAAGCCATTAAGACTCCCCAAAGAACCGCGGCTTTAATGTCCAACAAAGTAAATGCAACACCACCAATTGTCCCCTGAACAACTCCTACTATAATAGTTCCCTTGACAGTGGCTTTGGTGACGCTACTAAATCTATCAATTAAAAATTTTTCTTGATTGTCATCAAGAGGAAATACATTGACAGATTTTGCAATAATTTTATCGCCATCCTTGAGAAAGAAGAATAATAGGTAGACCATTACAAATGTTAATAATAAGACTCTTAATATATTCTCACCAGCACTCATAATTAAAGACAAAGCATATTGACTGGTACCAAGTACAATGTTGTTTAATTGCCCTATTAATGTATTGGTATCATATCCCATTGCATTAAATCTCTCTGT
>JGI24816J26688_1000488_pt1 | contig 10298 bp, 7 predicted proteins | sample METZYME_3_250m_FD_26688 | JGI IMG/M metagenome (IMG submission 26688)
TGGTCTTTTTCTGTATTGAGCATCATGATCTTAGCCATCATAAATGGTTTGATTACCTCGATCATGTTAGAAACGTTTATCCTTTCTCGTCAGATGGATTTAAAAAATGCTTTCAAGACAGCTATAGGAATGTCATTAGTCTCGATGATTTCAATGGAAATTGCGATGAACGTGGTTGATGTACTGATAACCGGTGGAGCGGTACTTGTTTGGTGGGTATTGCCAATTATGCTGATAGCTGGGTTTATTACCCCACTACCATACAACTATTTCAGGCTGAAAAAATACGGCAAGGCCTGCCACTAACCACCAAGTCAGAAGCATTCTTCCATTGTTATCCTTTCCAACTTCTGGCCCAGTAGATGAAAGGGGTGTCGAATGCAGCAATCCCTATTTTAAAAACCATTTTTGCCAACCCCAACTGAATCGCAGTTTCCAGATCCACCACGCCCCACCAGACCACTAAGGAATATAAAGTAGTGTCAATCGTTTGTGACGCCATGGTTGATAAATTGTTTCTTAACCAAAGATGTTTGCCATCTGTCCAGTGCTTGATTTTATGGAAACACCACACGTCAAATCGTTGGCTGATCAAATAAGAGAACAATGAGCCGATAATGAATCGGGGAGTAAAGTCTAAAATTCTGACAAATGATTGATGCACTTCAGATGAAAATGTCTGATTGTCTTGAATTGAAGGTAGAAACAATAGCGAAATGCTTAACATTACCAGAATAATTACACTGATGCTGAAACCCATCATTACTGCTCTGTCTGCCGCCTGTTTACCAAATTTTTCGCTCATCAAGTCTGTAGCAAAAAATATACTCGAGTAAAAGATAACGCCTAAACTAGTTTGCATGCCAAAGATTACAGTTAATTTTGGACCTTGGAGATTAGCAAGCAATATCGATAAGACAATACAAGCAAGCAGNCCCTCCCGTCCAAAAAAACGAAACATAACAACGGTAAATCCCAGATCGATAAATAGGGTTATCAACCAGAGCAGATCCTGGTTATTCGAAAAAAAATGCTCTATGAATTCTGGGAACATCGGTTTTATTTTTTTNTACTAAATAAGAATACTATTTTATCGACAGTTGATAATGTAATAAAATTGCTCAAATTAAAAGTTCCGGCTCAAAGGTGAATATCTGAAACGTCTATTAAAAACTGTTCTTGTGATTCTCGCAGCCTTAGTAGTGATTTCTGTAGCATCTTTTTTCTATATGAATAGAACCCCTCCGCAGCTTAAGGAACCCAACTATTTTAATTATTATAAAAATCAGGATCTAGTTGTGGAAGGTCAAGTCGGTATTTTCATTTCACATCTCATCATGCCTGAGGATATGGCACAGGTAGATTTTCATAATCTTGCGATGAAAACCAGACAATATATACCTTGGCCGCCCAAATTATTATTTGATAAAGACGATGGTGTGGTGTTAATGGATGAAGATAGATTCTATGAATTTGAAGAATTTGTCCCCACTAAATTGATTGATGCCGATGGTAAGGATAAAGACATTGATGGCACTCCCTACATTGTTAAATATCATCAAGGATTAATTGAGTGGGTTCCCCCAAGAGCATCACTGCATCTTTCTCCTGGCAACTTTATTTTGAATACAAGGAAGATGGGCATGCCTACGGTTTCTTCTAAATTAATTAATAAGGCAAATCTCTATTACTATTCGGGCAAGGGCATAGTTAATGGCAAAATCCCTCACGCTGCAGGTAATTTTGAAATTGCGTCCAAAGCAATGTCTAAGATTGAAAATAAATACGGACCCATCCCTTGGCGATGGATTACGGCCGAGGATTTTGGGGCAGCAAGAGATGAAATGAGATCACTTTTAGATGAAGGAGTGGATACCATTATCTTGGCGCCGCCAAGACCAACTTATTCTCATCACGAGGAATTCAATGGCAGTTTCAAACATGCTTTTGAATACATACATGAGTGGGAAGAAGAAAATCAAAAAGAAATTAAAGTTATTTTGCTACCTCAATTGTCAGAATTTCCCATCATCAGGCAGGCTTACTTGCAAATGCTCAATGATCGTTTGGATACATTCCCGACTCAGAGTTCTGTCAAAATTGTTGTATCAATTCATGGGATGGCATGGGACTTGGTTCCCCATGAGGCATGGTTAGAGCTTGCTCCAAGCTATGTGGAGCCGATGATGGAAGATGTTAAGACAATGATGTCTGATTTTGATTTCAGCAGAATTGAGATTGTTAAAAGCCAGGACCACTTTGCAGACCCTTACTACAATCCGGATGGTAAATATTTGTCAACAAATACTGCTTTTCTTGATGGAATCCATGATGGTTTTGATTATGTCGTGAATTTACCCATTGAATTCTTCGTTGAAAATACAGATACAATGTTTTCACATGCGATTTTTAATTTTGAAGGATTTGAAGAGTTTGATCGGTATGAAACAATAAACTATACCGATTGGAGTGTCCCTTACACCAGGGAGTTTTTTGTCGATGGTACTCAAGTAATTTACAATGGTCTTCCAGTTGGTAAGTACAACAAACCAATAATTGAGGCCTTCTACCAGGCGATGGATTCTGTCTTACAACAAAGAGAAACCCTTTCAAACAGCAGCCAATAAAATTTTAATATCCTTCTAAATAACATCTGGTAAACTTCTTCACCAAATAAATAATTTTGGAGGTAGGGCGATGAAATTATTCCTCAATTCTCGTCGATCGATATTAAAAATATTCTCAGCAATTATTCCTGTGGCTCTGTTTGGACATAAAGTCATTGCTCAGGATCGTCTTACCGAAGAGGACCAGATGGCAAAGATGCTCCTATATGTTCACGATGCAGGCGATGTTGATATTGCCAATCCCATGGCTGCAAGATTCAAGCCCGGGCAAAATTGTGCCAATTGCATGTTATTTCAAACCTCAGAAGATCCAGAGTGGGGCCCTTGTTCCATTTTCCAGTATAAGTTAGTGAATGCCAAGGGATGGTGCAGTGCTTGGGCTTTAAAAAGTTAGAACTCTCTATTTATCCGATATTTATATTGCTTCGCCTGGGTGCAGGGGCATAATCTCTATTTTCTCTCCTGCTTTGATCACATCTGCGCCCTCAGGAAGAATCATCCATGAGTTTGCCTGATAGAATGGGCTGAGTTTGAATGATTCCTGTCCAGACAGAATCTCTGCCTCCAACTTACCCGATTGGGTATATCCAGTTTGTGCTTTGGCAAAAAAACAAAATTTCTCAGGTTTGTTGAATTCGTTTTTATTGATAGCAACAATTGGTTCTTCCAGAGCCTGATCTTGTAAGATTCTAATTGCTTGGTTGACGAAGAATCTAAATCCTACTGCCACTGAAACAGGATTACCTGGAAGGCCAAATACGAATTGACCTGTGGGCAATTTAGCCATCAAGATTGGTTTGCCCGGACGTATCCAAACTTTGTGAAAAAGTATTTCAGCGCCGAGTGTACGCAATGCTCCAGGTACAAAGTCAGCTTTGCCTGCTGAAACACCTCCACTGATAATGATAATATCGCTCTCCAGATCCATAAAATTTTGAATTTTCTCTAGGATCATCTGGGATGAGTCACCAACACTGACCATTCCATTACAAGGTATCCCCATCCTCCTGATGGAAGCTTGCAGAAACGGTCCATTGGTATTGGGAATAGTAGGACTGTTTTCTTCTTGGTTAACAGTTTCTAGTTCACTCCCAGTAGTCAGGATGCCTATTTTTGGAGGGCGATAAACTGAAACTGATTCTACTCTATTTGCATTGATAGCCATCAATATATGAGGATTTAGCAACTGACCTTTTTTAGCAATCACCTGACCCGGTTTAAAGTCCTCACCTGAGAATCGAACATTTCGTCCAGATTTGACAGATTGATTGATCACAATAAAAGCTCTCCCATCTTTATCGATTAATTCAACCTGCTCAACAGGAATCACAGCATCAAAACCAGTCGGCATAACAGATCCNGTCATGATCTCACAACATGATTCTTTCTGATCTATTTCCGGTGCCAATTCACCAGCAAGAATGCAACCTCTCACTACCAGTCTTAATGGATTATCTGCTTTAGCTCCATTGGTTTCAACAGATCTTACTGCAAAGCCATCCATTGCAGAATTTGAAAAGTGGGGCACTTCCTCTGTGCTGATCACATCTCCTGCAAGAACGCCATGAGCTTGTTCTGAAGCCATTTTAAAGTCAGGCAATGGTTGCAATGCATTACTGAGAATATTGATAGCTTCTTTGTATGTGATCATGGTTTATTTATTACACATCTACATCAGATAAAAAGAAAGTATTATCGCAACCTAGTAGTTTTGCTTGATCATTTGAAGCTCCGATAAGTTTAAAAATAAGAAAGGAATTGAGATAAACTAAGAGCACGATGAGTAACTACATTGACTAAGCTAAGCAGACGCAAATTCTTGCAAGGAACAACGGCCTCAGGTATTGGTTTTACATTGCAATATGCAGTGACCTCAAAAGTCCTCGCAAACGACACCTACAGGAGCTTTGAAGATCTTTATAGAAAAAAATGGACTTGGGATAGAGTTGTACGGGGAACCCATGGAACCAATTGTGCTGGAACTTGTGCATTCAATGTTTATGTTAAGAATGGCGTTGTCTGGCGAGAAGAGCAACAGGGCGAGTATGAACAAATAGGGGATGCTCCGGATTTTGGTCCAAGAGGTTGTCAAAAGGGNATGCGTCATCACAAGTATATGTATGGCAACCAGAGGATTCTTTATCCCTTAAAAAGAATCGGCAAACGCGGAGAAGGTAAATGGCAAAGAATCAGTTGGGAACAGGCAACAACTGAGATTGCCGATAAATTCCTCGACTACGCAATTGAATACAATCCTGAGTGCATTTCTTACGGAAGTGGAACTCAAATGTCAGTCAAAATGGCATCTTTTGCTTCCCTACTCAGGTTTGCAAATATTACAGGCGTTACCGTTCCTGAATTCTTTTCCGGTGTTGGTGATCTCCCGACAGGCGCCTACATGACCCTCGGCCAGGTCTATACTGGGGATACATTCGCCTCTGTCTATAAATCAAAATGTGTTTTGATCTGGATGAGTAACCCAGCTGCTACCAGAATCCCAGACGCACATTTTTTCTGGGAAGCACGATACAACGGGACTCAGGTGATTGCTATTTCCCCAGATTTCACTCCAACTGCTATGCATGCAAGTTTATGGCTGAATCCGAAGCCGGGAACCGACAGTGCTTTGGCGATGGCAATGGTGGAAGTGATTCTTAAGGAAAATTTATACCAAGAAGCCTATATCAAGGAACAAAGCGATTTACCCTTGCTCGTGAGAACCGACAGCAAAGAATTTTTACGCAGGGAGCACCTCTCACTTTATGGGCTTTTGGCAGTTGCGGACAATGTTTACTACATGTGGGATGAGACCACCAATAAAATTGTACAGGCACCTGGAACAGGTCGGGCCATCAAACCCACTGGTAGGGACCGAAGAAAACACGGTACGCTTGAATTAGGAGATATTCANCCAGCTTTGGAGGGAAGCTGGAAGGTAAAAACTCTCGATGGTGAAATTGAAGTAACCACAGTATTTGAACTTTTAAAAGAAGAATGTAGAGATTTCACTCCTGAAAAAGCCACAGAAATTACCGGAGTTAGTGCTCAGGTGATTCGGGAAACCGCGAGAATCTTTGCAAGTGCAAATCCAAGCATGATTTATGCTGGCTATGCTGCTTGCAAATGGTTGCATGGAGATCTGTTGCAAAGAGCCATGTTATTGCTTTTAGCACTTACGGGCAGCACCGGCAAAGAAGGTGGAGGTTTGCAAGTGGCTAATGCACCTATATCCAGAGGAATGAACCAGTTTGGATTTTCAGATATTGGTCCAGCTTTTCGCCTGATTTCAGGGACAACCTGGGACTATGATCATGGCAACATGAAAGAATTAACCCAGGAAATTTATGGTAAGAAATTAGCCGATACTTACGACCGGTATTATCAAAAAAGTGTTAGTGAAGATTGGTTTCCAGATTACAGCAAGCACGGCTGGAAAATGGGTATTTTTGCAGGCAACAATGGCGCGAATTGGCGTGCATCAAGCAATGTTTGGAGAAAACATGCCTTTGACGAATTGGANACAATCGTTTCTTTGGCACCTGATATGGGTGTTACATCACTTCATTCTGATTATGTTTTACCCATTGCACACCACTATGAAAGAAACGACTTGATGCTTCAATCCAGGGTGCCATATTTGCAGGTACTAAATGAAGCAGTTGCTCCCTTGGGTGAATCTGTCGATGATTGGGAGGCCAACAGAAGATTGGCTGAGGCGATCAGTCGCCGAGCCACTGAACGAGGTGTTGCCCCAATAAAAGATGTTGTGGATGGCAGAACAGTCAGGAGAGATTACAAAAAAACCCTGGAACTTTATACCATGGAGGGCAGAGTTCAAAATTCCAAGGATGTTGCTCAATTTATCATCAACACCAGTCATGGCATTCCAAAAATTACTTTTGAGGAGCTTTCAGAGAAAGGCATAGTCAGAGTGAATGGTGTGGACAATACGTCCTGGGATAATGAAGAATCCCCATATCACACTGAGATTGTGAAAAGTGTTGTTGACAAACACCCCTATGAAACCTTTACTGGCCGTCAGCAATTTTACATTGACCATGAGTGGTTTATTGAATTTGAGGAAACATTGCCTACATACAAAGAGCCGCTCTCAATCAAAGGTTATCCTTTGAGAATGATGATGGGCCATGCCAGGCATGGTATTCACAGTACTTGGCGAGATGATGCCTTTTTATTGAGTCTGCAAAGAGGCGAGCCAGACATTTATGTGAATCCTGATGATGCTCAGGAACGTGGTGTAAAAGATGATGATATGATTCGTATTTTTAATTCAGCTGGAGAATTCTTCGCAATGGCGCATGTAAGTTCTGGAATTCAGCCTGGTATGTTGTTTATGTACCATGGCTGGGATCCTAAAATGTTTAAACATGGGAAAAATTTTGGTGAAGTCATCCCAACCGCTGGATTGATTAAGCCAACTTCAATGGCTGGTGACTATGGTCATTTGGGATACCAGCCCCTTGCTTTTGCGCCGAATCAAACGTACAAAGACTTCACTTGTGATTTCGAAAGATCAACGTGAATAATCAATCTAATTCAGAAAAAAAAGATCAGAGGTTCTGCAACAATGATTTAAGATCTCCTGAGAAAACTGCAATACTCCGCTCCCAAGGATATGAGCTATTTTCTCTTCTGTTGAGTTCGCCCCATGATTTGGATACTAAGAGCAAGCTCAATGGAATCCCAAGCAAAATCGGTCTCCCATATTCTCTGGATCTCTCAGATCTTATGAATGAATTTACCAACCGAGATCTGGGTGAATTGAAAAAACAATACAGTGGGCTGTTTGAGATTGGCAACGATGGACCGCCGGCTCCAATCAGGGAAGACTTGTTTTTGCTCCAACCGGCTGGTTTACGAGAAAATTTGATACGTTTTTATGATTATTTTGGGTACACACTCGGAGAGAAACACCAATGGCAAATGGATCATTTGTCCATTGAATTGGAATTCATGTATTTTTTGTGTTTTCAGGAACACAGTATCACTGAGGACAGGTTGTCTTATCAGTTGGCGCAACTTGATTTTTCCACACGTCATTTAAGCAATTGGATCCCAAATTTTCAAAACACAGTAAAAAGAATTTCCCCAGATGATTTGTATACAAAAATTGTTGTAGAATTGAGTAAGTTTATTGAAAATGATATCGAATGGCAGTCAGGGACGATTGATGCTCTATAGCTATTAAATGGAGGTTTGAGAATGGGTCAAGTTTCAATGGTAATTGATTTGAATAAATGTATAGGCTGTCAAACATGCACCACAGCTTGTAAATCCCTTTGGACCGATGAGCCTGGTCAGGAATACATGCTTTGGAATAATGTGGAAACTAAACCAGGACCAGGATACCCACGGTACTGGGAAGAAGGCGGAGGCGGTTTTGATGTAAATGGCAACCTCAACCGAGATGGCTTGATGCCTGCAAAGGAAGATCACGGTGAAGAAATCCCATTAAACCATGATGAAGTCTATTTCAAGGGTGTTGAAGTTCAGCTGCAACAAGAACGTCCCATGGTAAAAGGCTCAAATTGGGATGAAGATACCAGTTCTGGCGATTACCCGAATAATTATCACTTTTACCTACCTCGGATGTGCAATCATTGCACCAAGCCCTCCTGTTTGGAAGCATGCCCAGTGAGAGCAATCTACAAACGTGAAGAAGACGGTGTGGTTTTGATTGATCAGGATAAATGCCAGGGTATTCGCGAATGCAACAAGGCGTGTCCTTACGACAAAATATATTTCAATTACGTAACTGGAAAATCACAGAAGTGTATTTTTTGCTTCCCTAGACTCGAGGAAGGCGTAGCTCCGGCATGTGCACGGCAATGTCCAGGCCGGTTAAGATTTGTAGGGTTCCTGGAAGATGAAAACGGCCCCATTCATGAACTGGTATATCAATGGAAAGTTGCTTTGCCGCTTCACCCTGAATACGGAACAGAGCCCAATGTTTTTTACGTNCCGCCGATGTTGCCTCCCACTTTCGACGAGGGCGGTGAATTTTCCGATGAGCCGAGAGTACCAACTGAATACCTGCGAAGTCTGTTTGGCCAGGAGGTGGATGAAGCGCTGATCACATTGCAATATGAAATGGAGAGAAAACAAGAAGGCAAGGAATCTAGATTGATGGATATTCTTATTGCCAAGGAATGGAAATCACTTTTCAATATCCCTGACGTCAAAATATATTAGATCAATAACCTAATCTGGAACCGAAGGATCCTAAGATGGAGCTGTCAAAAGGGCGTATATTCTTAATAATGACTTCATTGGTCCTGTCATCTGTGATGGCCAGTTTAGACTCAAGTTTTACCCCCATCGCTATTCCCGATATGATCGATAAACTCGATTCCAGTACCAGTGAGATTGTTTGGGTGGCTCTGGGTTATTTAATCGCAGCAAGTGGCCCAATGTTGTTGGCAGCAAAGATGGCAGATGGTATGGGCCATGCAAGATTTTTCCAATTTGGAACTCTGATATATGGTCTGGCAATGATTGCCTGTTCATGGGCGCCCGATGCCAACACACTGATCACAATTCGCTTTATTCAGGGTTTTGGTATGGCATTGTTCTTACCCACNACTTTTGCCATTGCCACCGCAATGTATGGCGCTGAGAGAAGAGGCAGGGCACTGGGTATTCTTCAGGCAGCAAATGCGGTTGGTTTTGTCATGGGGCCTGTGTTTGCAGGGTGGTTAATTGATGCATACGATTGGACCGCAATTTTTTGGTCTAGAATTCCGTTTGCCATATTGGCCATAGTACTTGCATTTTTCGCTCTTGGTTTTAAGCACCCGTTTCAATTTACCAGTCGGCAGAAAACCTATGATTATTTGGGCGCTCTTTATCTAACTGCCGCTTTATTTGGNATCTTATTTGGATGCAACAAGCTACCTGTTGAGGACAATCATCTGGATCCTTTGGTGTGGATAATATTTGTTTTTGGCTTCGTTTTTTTTGCTTTATTTTTAAAACAAGAGCGAAAACACAATGACCCATTAATAGATCTTGATTTATTTACTAAGAGTAACAATTTCACCAGAGCCTCGATTGCGTTTACATCTGTTTTCGCAAGCTTCCCTGTTTACTTATTTATCCTCCCTATTGTTATGATAAGTGGTTTAGAAATGAAGGCTTGGGACGCTGGTTTGGCTCTGGGGTTGGCGGCCTTGGCAACTTTGTTGATCAGCCCAATTGCAGGTAATGCTTCTGATCGATTTGGAGCAGAGAAGTTGTGCATGGTGGGTGCTTTGTTCACTGGTGTCGGGTACACACTTTTACTGCTGCTAAATACTGAATCAACTGTTGTAATGATTTTGCCTGCAATGTTGCTTATCGGTGCTGGTACAGGTTTATTCTTCTCGCCTAACAATAATTTGATGCTAGCAAGCGCGCCACCGGAAAGAGCAGGTATGGTATCCGGTCTATTTGGCGTCTTAAGGCAATCAGGTTATGCACTAGGGTTTGCTATTACCGCAAGTTTATTTACGGCAATACAAAATTGGTTTGATCTCCAGTGGGCATATTCATCCATCAATACAATGGAGACAACATCGGCGTTAAGCATAACAGACATTTATCATCAGGGAAGCCAATGGTCCCCTGAAATCTTAGTCTTTATTCTGCACATTGGAGTTTTGTTGTGCACCA
>JGI24816J26688_1000490_pt1 | contig 10287 bp, 8 predicted proteins | sample METZYME_3_250m_FD_26688 | JGI IMG/M metagenome (IMG submission 26688)
GAACAATGCACAATATTTGCATAAGCGGTTCCTTTCAAGCCGCCAAAAACAGTAAAGGAAATAATTAAGAAAGCGCCTATGGCAACACCAATAGGGAATGGAATTCCAGTGAACCCCGATATGATAGTGCCAATAATATAAGGCTCAATAATATTCACTACTAAATACTCAGCCTGCACACAAAGACTTGTTAACCACTGGCAACGGTAAGAACCAAAGCGATGGTCAAAAACCTGGCCTACACTAACAACTTTGAGCCGACGATAGGGAATAACGAAGAATAAACCAACCAGAAATAGTGCAGCGAAGGAATTAAAGCTGTACCACATGTGACCAACACCTTCAGCGATTACATCGCCAGCAACGCCGTAAGTACCTGCTCCCCCTATTCGAGTACCTGCTGCGCCAGCAGCAATCATGAATATCCCTAAGGTACTACCCCCAATCGCCCAATCAGAAGCACTACCCTTTTTTCTATTTAAATAAAGCCCATAGACAACAAAGGCGCCGAGATAGAGAATTATGACGATGGAAGTGATATTCATGCATAGCTCCTACTAAGTTTATTTTAATATATGCCCGGCTATGCCCTGATCTGTATCATAAACGCGTACATTGACTCCGAATACTATACCAGCCAAGCTTTAAGTATCCACTTGCTTATTAGATTGTGGTAAAAACCCAAACCGTTTTAAATATGAGACATTAATCGGGAAATTTAGATGGTTGAGATAGAGGCCGGCTCGGATGAATGGTTGGGTCAAGTACAAGAAGACATCATCGATCCCGAGCGTCTTATCATTGATCCCCACCACCATCTGTGGAAAAAACGGTTCGGCAGGAACTATCTTTTACCTGAATTGTGGAGCGATACCGGTTCCGGCCATAATATCGTTAAGACTCTATTCGTTGAATGTATGGCCTTCTATTACAGAGAAGGACCTGACTACCTTCGCCCAGTCGGAGAAACTGAGTACATTATCGACTGTTGCAAGCAGAGCGCATTAGACCCTAATAACGCCACTGTCGCCGGTATCATTGCCTATACCGATCTCAGGCTTGCCGGAGAATCAGAGGAAAAATTGATAGAAGCTCTACATTTACACACTGTCAAAAGCGAAGGATTGCTTCGCGGAATTCGCCATTCAGGAGCCAGAGACCAGTATCCCCAAGACCTATTTATCCCCGGAAACGCCCCATCCAACCTTTATGAAAAAGAATCTTTTCGTAAAGGCCTGAGTTTTCTGGCTAAACATAACTTAACCTATGACACCTGGCACTATCACCATCAGAACTCAGGCTTTCTTAACCTAGCTCGGAACGTTCCAGAAACAACTATGGTGCTTGACCACTTCGGCACACCATTAGGCGTAGGCATCTATCGAAACCGTAAAGAAGAAATATTCCATAAATGGAAACAAGAGATTTCAGATATTGCTAGGTGTGAAAACGTGTATGCCAAGCTTGGTGGCTTAGCCATGCCCGATAATGGATTCGATTGGCATAAAGCAAAACGACCACCTAGTTCAGACCAATTCCTGAAAGCGCAAGAAAAGTACTACATGCACACTATTGAATGTTTTGGCCCGGAACGCTGTATGTTCGAAAGCAATTTCCCTGTGGATCGGCTCTCAATTAACTATCATGTGCTATGGAACGCGTTTAAAAAGATGACAGCGGATTTTAGCGAGGATGAAAAGCACGCCTTATTTTATGGAACTGCCGAAAAAGTATATTCCCTGCAGGCCTGACACTCTAGCGCTTATTAATCCGTTTAATAACAGCACTGCTAGTTAAAATGACGTTTCCCGAAACCCGGAGCGTACAACGACAAAACACTGTAGATTTACCTCGCCTGACAATTTCGCATTCGCCCTCAACGATATCATTTTTAAAGGCTGGCGCAACAAACTCGTTGTTGCAAGTCATAGTAACCACACTTTCGCTCTGACCCATGTTAGCGCCCATGCACAAGGTGTAATCAGCAAACGCCATCAGCACACCTCCATGCACCGAATCATGCGCATTTAGGTTATGTTCTTGTATTCGAAAAGCAGTGCGAGGTGTATTGCCATCTATCAAAAAAAAGAAAGGTCCAACGTAGTCTTCCGTCTTGTCGCCTACCCAGTGCTTATAGTCAGAAGAAATTCCATAATTTTCCGGCTTGAATTTCATACAGCTTAGATGCTCCTACAATTAATCTTCATCGTCGCCGGGAATAACCAATTCGACCGCAGATCCAACTATCTTGAAGGGCACCTTTGCTACTTCGATTGCTGTATCTACCACTGCTCCCGTTAACGTGCCCACACAGGCATGGAGAGCCAAGATGAGGACAGTTCCTCCAAGTAAACGCGCTAATTTTGTATTTACCTTTCGAGTCATAAGATGGGCCGCCAGTTGACAATACCGTTCATGTTATCTGATTTAATACCAACAACTTTAATCAGTCCAAATTTCTTAACTCATGGTATTCAATACTGCATCTCTTTGACTTCATTGGGTTAGGTAGAGGGTGATATGATTGACATTTCCAGTTAAGAAACTTGATCCGGTGTGCAAATCACTCAATCCTGTGGTAATTCATCACTAGAAACCAGGCTATGAAATATCCAATACTGCAAAACCGAAAGACCTTGTTGTATCTCCTCGCTATAGGGAACACGGTCGCGTTTGCTACCTGGCAGGTGATGCTCAATAACTTTGCCGTTGAGCAAGCCGCCTTTACCGGTGAAGAAATCGGCATACTACAAAGCCTGCGAGAAGTGCCTGGTTTTCTTGCCTTTACAGCAATCCTGGTCATGCTTTTCGTTCGTCAACAAAATTTGGCCATCCTCTCCCTGGTTACCCTGGGTGTGGGGACAGCCATCACGGCCTTCTATCCCACTGCGCTTTGGCTTTACTTTACTACAGTGATAATGTCCTTTGGCTTCCATTACCTAGAGACTTTACACAATTCGCTGAGCCTGCAGTGGTTGAGTAAAGAAGAGGCCCCAAAGGTATTAGGCCAGTTACTAAGTACTCGCGCATTTTGTAACTTGGCTGTCCTTGGCTCCATTTATATCTACCTCATGTTCTTTGCAATGAATTATTTCATGATCTATGTGTTGGCAGGCGGCATTACCATCGCAATCGGGATTTTTTGCCTGAAAGCAATCCCTCACTTCGAAGAGAAGGTGATTCAAAAAAAAGCGCTCTTTTTGCGAAAACAATATTGGCTATACTACCTGTTAACCTTTCTCGCTGGAGCCCGCCGCCAAATTTTCGTCGTATTTGCAGGGTTTCTGCTTGTCGAAAAGTTCGGTTTTCCAGTAGAAAACGTTGTATTGCTGACCCTGGTCAATGCTGCTCTCACTTTCTGGCTAGCACCTAAGATCGGCAGCCTCATTAGCTACATTGGTGAACGCAGAGCGCTCACAATTGAATATATTGGGCTTATCATCGTGTTTGTGAGTTATGCCTTCGTAGATACGATTTCAGTGGCCATTGCTCTCTATCTGCTGGACCATCTGTTCTTTGCCATGGCCATTGCTATCAATACCTATTTCCAAAAGATTGCAGATCCTGCAGACATAGCGGCCACATCTTCTATCAGCTTTACCATTAACCATATCGCCGCCGTGGTGTTGCCGGCACTTCTCGGACTGTTGTGGATAATCAATCACAGTGCCGTATTTCTCGTAGGGGCTGCGATCGCTTGCTGCTCTTTAGTCTTATCTCAATTCGTGCCCGACCGCCCCCAANCTGGTCTCGAAACGCGCCTGAGCACCCAGCACGCAACCCAGGGTGCAGATTAAGAGAATAAGGAAGTAATTAACCGTTAATTACTTTAATAAGTATTTGATTTAAAAGACAATCCCACTATACTCCCCAGCCTTTTTAAAAGAAATTTCATGCTTGTCCGACAGGGAATTAAATGAATTGCCGAAGTGATCTACTCGCCGTATTGATTACAGTTGTAACACCGGCGTTTACACCAACTAATTTTGCTCAAGAACAGAGTGAGCTTGAGATTGAAGAAATCCATGTCTGGGGCCGCTCCCTGCAACTCCTGGGAATAGCAGACTCTGCTTCTCAAGGAGTTGTCGGTTACGACGATTTCTCTACTCGGCCCATGGCTCGAGTTGCAGAGCTGGTAGAAGTAATCCCAGGTATGATTGCCACACAACACAGCGGTCCTGGCAAGGCAAATCAGTATTTTCTGCGCGGCTTCAACCTAGACCACGGGTCCGATTTTTCTACTTATTTTGACGGCATGCCAGTGAACTGGCGCACCCATGCCCATGCCCAAGGCTACATGGACTTGAATTTCATCATTCCAGAGTTAGTCGAACGACTGGATTTCCAGAAAGGCCCCTACTTCGCCGACACTGGAGATTTTTCCTTGGCAGGCTCCAACCGGATGAAAACCTATGACTCACTGGAAGAAGGATTCTCAGAACTAACTCTCGGCTCGGAAGGAAATTCGTTTCCTCACAGCCGATTCTTTCGAAGTTGGCGATGGAATCCTGTTATACGCCCTAGAACACCAGCAAACCAATGGGTTTTTCGATTTGGATCAGGACGTTCGCAAATACAACGGCATACTGAAATATACTGGCGATATTGGCAACATCCCGAGCCGGATTACCTTTTCCGCCTACGACTCCGTTTGGGTTTCAACTAACCAGGTACCGGAACGGGCGGTACAAAGTGGTTTAATCGATCGATTTGGCTTCATTGACCCTGATCTGGGAGGTGAATCCTACCGCTATTCATTGACTGGCATGTTCGAATTAAGCAATTGGGACTTGAACCTCTACGCCAGCTCTTATTATATGAGCCTGATTAATAATCCTACCTATATGCTCAACGACCCCATCAATGGTGATGAGTTCGAGCAAGAGGACGAACGAATTCTTCTTGGGGGATCCCTGCGTAATGAAGTAGAGACTGAAATATTCGGCATCCCGGTTATGCGAAACATCGGCACCGACATGCGTTACGATAATGTGAGCGAACTAAACTTATTTTACACGGTCGGCCGAAAGCGCATTAACAGTCTACGCGAAGATGAAGCTGAAGAACTCAGCATTGGAGCCTTCGCTGATCTCGAGTTCTCTCTAACGGATCAGCTTAGAGCTACTCTCGGCGTCAGGTTTGATTACTATGACTTTGAAGTCGAAGCCCTAAGACCAGGGAACTCAGGCAATGACAACGATTCGTTATGGCAACCCAAAGTAAGTCTTGCCTATAGCCTTAATGAAAATTTCGAATTATATGCGAATTACGGTCAAGGGTTTCACTCCAATGACGCTCGTGTTGCTGTTAATACTATTGATCCTGTCACCGGTGATCCGACTGCTTCACTGGATGCCCTGGTGAAAGGTAAAGGCAATGAAATCGGGTTCCGCTATGACACGCTAGAAGGGTTTAATTTCACCATAGCTCGGTTTGAATTAGATCTAGATTCCGAACTAATGTTTGTCGGCGATGCTGGTACAACCGAACCCAGCCTCCCCAGCCGGCGCGATGGAATTGAATTGACTTCATTCTGGGAAATTAACGAACCCTTAGCGTTCGATTTTAGTGTGTCCAAGACTGACGGACATTTCCGGGGATTGCCTTCTGGTGAAAATGCCATTCCGGATGCCCACGACTTGGTAGCGGCTGCCGGTTTGACTTACCACGTCCCGAATGGTTGGACAACTAGTCTGCGTGTACGCCACTTCAGTGATTCCGCGCTGACAGAAGACGAATCTGTGAAGAAATCCAGCTCAACGCTAATCCACTTCGGAGTGTCCTACGAACAGGACTCTTGGGAATTAGGATTGGATGTATTGAATCTACTTGACCGTGAAGACGATGACATTGCCTATTGGTTTGAATCTAGACTCCTAAGCGAAGGGGTTGCTGTAGAAGATGTACATTTTCACCCTTCCAATCGGAGAGCTCTAAGACTACTGCTAAAGTACAAACTCTAAACAAGATTCCACCCGCTCTGAATAGAACTTTGCTAAGAAAGACTGGTTCTTTACTATCTACAAAAGGTTTAGAATCACCTCCCTTTACGCGATAGACGCTAATAAATTAATGCAATCCAATTTTTATGCAGACTGCCACTCCTATTGTTAAACACTTGGTCCTTGTTGGAGGCGGCCACAGCCACTTGGCTGTATTGAAACGTCTAGGCATGAGACCAGTTCAGGGTTTGGCGGTTACCCTAATCAGCCGGGATATCTACACTCCCTATTCTGGCTCACTCCCCGGTTTGATCGCTGGGATCTACGAGCATGATGACATTCATATCGATCTGCGACCGCTGGCACAGTTTGCAGGGGTCCGAATCATTCAAGAAGAAATAACCGAGATCGACTTGGTCAATAAACGGATAGCATTGCTGTCTCGCCCAGCCATGGATTTCGATATTCTGTCACTCAACATCGGCTCCAATCCTGACGGGGATTTGATTCCCGGCGCATTGCGCCACGCCACTGGTATCAAACCGATAAGCGAGTTTCTCCTTAAATGGCGGGAAATTTGTGATGCTGCCGTATCCTCGCTAAAGAATCAGGACACTGATTTCACCTTGGTCATCGTTGGCGGAGGTCCAGCAAGTGTCGAACTGGCATTTTCCGTACAGGTTAGTATCCATCGCCAGCTGGGCATCAGCCTCATGGAAAATTCAAACCTGAAGATTCAGATCATCAGCGCCGATGATGATGTCTTGAAATCTCATAATCAAGCAGTAAGGAATTTCACACGGTCTGAATTGAAACAACGACGCATAGAGCTTGTAGTTAATTCTCTAGTAACAGAATTCAAAGCTAATACTGTTATTTGCGAAAATGGAGTCGAATATTCAGCTGATGCAATTGTTTTTGCAACTGGCGCAAAAATTCCGCGATGGCCCGCAGATTGCGGTTTAAGCATTACTGTCGACGGGTTTATAGAAGTCAACAACCATTTGCAATCAACCTCCCACGAATTCGTGTTTGCGGCTGGCGATGCTGCGACTATCAAGGGTGCGAACCGACCAAAATCTGGCGTATACGCTGTAAGACAAGGCAAGCCTTTGGCAGANAACCTTATACGCTTTGCTACTNCACGTAATTTAAAGACTTACCGACCCCAGCAACATGCACTGGCTTTGATGAGTATGGGCGACAAAAAAGCCATTGCCTCACGTAATAATTTGTTCTTCAAAGGCAGTTGGGTCTGGCATNTAAAACACCGCATCGACACGGCGTTCCTCAAAAAATACTCAGAACTGCCAGTCATGTCCGCTCCCCTAAATTTAGCAAAGGGTTTGGTCGATAAGCAGGTCGAAGAGCAGCTCAGCGCTCATGCTTTGCGCTGCGCGGGATGCGGAGCCAAGGTGGCAGGAAATGTTCTCGAAGAAGTCCTTCAACAATTGCCCGATAACCAAAGCGCTGATGTATTGTCAGGCCATACCTCAATCGAAGATGCGTCCATGATCAAAATGGAAAATGGCCAAGTACTTCTTCAGAGTGTCGATCAGCTAAAAGCATTTACTAATGATGTNTGGTTGTTCGCCAAAATCGCTACAAACCACTGTCTGAGTGATATCTACGCCATGGGTGCAACTCCTCATTCAGCGCTAGCTGTTGTCGGCCTACCTTTTGCCACAAAAAAATATGCCAAATCTCAACTAAAGGAACTTATGTTGGCTTGTAGCGAAACGCTGCAGGAAAATGACTGTGAGTTGATAGGTGGCCACTCGGCGGAGTCAAGTGAATTGCATTTTGGTTTGTGTGTTAACGGATTTATTGAAGAAGAAAAGATCTTGAGCAAGGGCGGTTTACGGGAAGGTGACTCGCTAATATTAACCAAGCCCCTGGGTACTGGCACCCTGCTCGCTTCGGATATGCGCTACCGAGCATCACACCGAAATATTACTGGTGCATTTCAGCACATGGCGATCTCCAATAAACTAGCCGTTGAGTGCTTAATCCAACATAATGCCAAAGCCTGCACTGATGTCACTGGTTTTGGTTTAGCGGGACATCTCGCCGAGATGCTCTCGGAAGATAATGTTTCAGTAGAACTTTGGCTCGATGACATCCCTGCTATGGACGGTGCGCTAGAATCATTGCAGGCTGGTACACTAAGCTCACTACACCAGGACAACAAACTGGCCAGTGAAATAATCTCCGCTCATGTAACTTCAATGATCAACCCCCGCTACGAGCTTTTATTCGACCCTCAAACGGCAGGTGGGCTATTAGTTGGCATTCCAAAGGCTAACACCAAGAAATGTCTTCGCCAGCTAAGGAAAAACGGATATATGCTAGCCACTGAGATCGGCCAAGTTACCCTGACCGGTGGCGAACAGCCCTGCATAATCCTCAAATAAATCTTAACCATTTGATATATAATACTTTTTATCCCTATCAATTGGCAGGTATACGGACACCAACTGGAAGTCCGCAAACTGGTAGGATATAGTTTGGGGGCTTCTCTAAATAGCCTTTGTGAAAATCTCCATGAAGTTTGGGAAAATCTTGAAAGTATTTACGTATATCTGTATTGCTCAATTAATAGTACTGGGCGAAACGAGTCATGCTCAAGATGGAGCAAACAGCAATGTGCTGGATCGCTTTGGAGGACTGGGTATCGAACGTTCCGCGCCCACGATCGACCGGGAGCTGGCGCAAAAAATGTTTCGACGGGGTAATACCTATAACAATTTGCAGCGTTACGAGGAAGCCATCGAGGAGTACCGCAAGGCCGTCAGCGCTGATCCGAACTTTAGCGAAGCCATCCGAACACTGGCGAACATTTATTACTTTCTAGAACGCTTTGAAGAAGCAAAACCTTTACTTGCTCGATTTATTGAATCGCAAGCCAGCACGTCGGCAAGTCTGATTGCCGCTGTTTCAACACTAGGAGAGCTGGAAAGGCAATCCGGTAACTTCGAAGTATCAATCGGTTATGACCTGCAGGCAATTAAGCTTGATCCACAAAACGATTCGCAAATTCATATTATGGCGAATACCTATAACAATTCCGGGGACGCTGAGAAGGCTATACAGATTTATCTAGCTGGAATCGAAGTCATGCCAACTAACGCGTTCTTCGATCGTAACCTTGGCAGAATCTTGGAACAACAAGGTCAAGTCGAGAAAGCTCTCGTCGCTTATGAATCCGCCTTAGAGAAAGAGCCGGAATCCGAATTCTATAAAACGCTGGTAGACGACACGCGACAGCGTCTTCAGAGGTAGCCACCAATCAAAAATAATCCTGCATTCGTTCTTCCCGGTCAACTTTTTCGAGACTGGCTATCTTGCTCACTTCCTCAAAAAAAAGCGTTAGATTGTTGTCCGATTGAGCCAACAAGTCATTAAAGAATGGTACCAGATCATTATAGGAACCCACTGTTGAAAGTTGGGCATTATTGAGAGACTGGGAAAACCAGCTATCGTAACCGTCATAACCGTTCCAGCCTTGTTTCAACTCTTGGTAGCTCTGTCTTAAGCCTTCCTGCAACTCGGCTTTTTTCTTACGCGTTTCTTGATCAAGTAAGTCCGATTCATAGAGAATATCGAATCTATTACGGTAATCAGTAACTAGCGCGACGAATTGTTGCTGGCGCTGAATGTCCGCCTCTGCAGTACCAATTTTTTCAACTTGATTTCCATGCTTGAGCCACCGCCGGATGCCTTCGCGCTCCACGGAAGTGGCGAAACTTTCATTAAACTTCGTGTCTCCGGATATATAAACTATTTGGTGCGCAAGTTCATGAAAAATTAGTCCCGCCAATTGATAGTCAGCCCGAGATAGCACCGTGCTTAGCAGCGAGTCTTCAAACCAGCCCAGGGTTGAATAAGCATCTATTCCACCGGTGTATACATCGAGCCCATCCAACTCCAATTCCTTAGCGTATCGAGCGGCTCCAGACTCCGTAAAATAACCGCGGTAGGAAGCACATCCAGCTATGGGATAGCACCAATTTACGGGATCTACTGAAAACTCTGGCGCAGCAAAGACATTCCAAATCGCGTGCTCCCTTTCTATATAGACATAAGTGGAGTAATTACTTTCCACTGGCAGGCCTAATTCTTCCAATGCATACTGACGAATGAGCAATACCTCATTGAATTTGTCTCTTAACTCCGTCGGAAGATCTCGGCTTGACAAGAGCATTTCAATGTTCTCCCGACCAAACACAATAGCGAGCTGGCCGCGAGCAGCTTGGGAATAGTAGCGGACGGTTTCGCAGGAAATCAGCAAGACTGAAAGCAGAACAAGCACCGTCAGTTTCATCCGGTTAGCGCGATTAGAGCA
>JGI24816J26688_1000498_pt1 | contig 10183 bp, 10 predicted proteins | sample METZYME_3_250m_FD_26688 | JGI IMG/M metagenome (IMG submission 26688)
CTGGAGTAATCATAGTCTACGGTACAGATGCTGGGGTTTATCCACACGGGGATAATGCTAAGCAATTTAAATATATGGTTAAGTACGGCATGAATAATATAGAAGCCATACAATCCGCGACACTCCATGCCGCAGAAGTAATTGGCATGAACAAACAGGTTGGACAAATAAAGGAAGGATTTTTTGCAGATTTAGTGGCAGTAAGAGATAATCCATTGCTAAATATTCAGGCTTTAGAAAATATCAATGTAGTGATCAAGGGAGGCAAGTTATATAAATATAACTAGTGTATGAATATAAAAAAAATAGCCACTTTAATCTTCTGTCTAAGTAGTTTTTTTGTAACTCAGGTTGAAAGTGCGCCAACAATTGAAGTTCCTGAGGTCGTTCTTACAAGCGTGCCTTTTGAAGTCTCTGTTAGTGGCTTTGATCAGCAGCAAGCATGTGGACATCAATTAAAAATTAATGATTTCTTTTTTGAACCCACAGTATGTAATAGTAATGAACTGAATTTTGAATATCTTCTAATAGAAGGAACATCCGATAACAATTTAGAATTACTCTTAGACCAAAAAAGAATAGCTTCAGAAAAGATTAATGTTCTGTGGGGTTGGCTATCAATATTGCCNCCTTTGGTTTCAATTTTGGTTGCACTCTTTTTTAGAAGTGTGATTCCTGCTCTTTTTTTAGGAGTGTGGGTCGGNTCTTTTGCAATCTTAGGACTTGAGTTAGGTGTTTTATGGCAAAGTTTCTTGGAGGTTGTTTCAAAGTATGTCAAACAAGCTTTAGCTGATCCTGACCATGCTGCAGTAATAATTTTTAGTCTTATGATTGGTGGATTAGTGGGAATTATTTCAAAAAATGGTGGCATGCAAGGCATTGTCAATTCTCTGACAGGTTTTACCACTTCAGCTAAAAGAGGCCAGTTAATTACTTCATCCCTTGGTCTGGCTATCTTTTTTGATGATTACGCAAACACATTGGTTGTTGGTAATACCATGAGGAAAGTGACTGATAAGCTGAAGATCTCTAGAGCAAAGTTAGCGTTTCTTGTTGATGCCACTGCTGCACCAGTTGCATGCATAGCCTTAATCACAACATGGGTGGGTTATCAAATAGGAATGATCGATGTCTCAGTAGGACAGATTGATGCCATCGATCAGTCAGCTTACTCAATTTATCTGAATTCAATAGTGTACAGTTTTTACCCAATATTTATGTTGGCGTTTGTTTTTACAATTGCCGGGTCAGGCAGAGATTTTTCAGCAATGTATCAGTACGAGATTGCTGCCAGACAAGGTAATGATAAATCAGTTCAAGGAGCTTCAATGGGATACACAAATGAGGCAGAATCAAAACAGCTTGAGCCTAAAGATCCTTCAAGAGCAAGGGCAATTAATGCCTTTTTTCCAATTTTAATATTTATTATCAGTGTCATTAGTGGGTTATATGCAACTGGAGAAGGTGACTCAATTCAGGATATTATCGGGTCAGCTGATGCTTACCAAGCTCTCTTATGGGGTTCATTAATAGGCGTGATGACAGCTTTTGTTTTAACCATATCCCAAGGCTTATTAAGCTTGGAAGAAACAGTTCAGTCTTGGTATGAAGGGGTAAAATTTATGATTTTTGCCATTATTGTTTTAATCATGGCATGGTCCTTAGGTCAAACCACAGAAATACTGCAGACTGCCCAATACCTTGTCTCCATCTTAGGCGAGTTTCTTCCTGTTCCTTTAGTTCCAACCATAATTTTTATTTTAGCTGCAACCACAGCTTTTGCGACAGGAACCAGTTGGGGCACAATGGGTATTTTTTACCCCATTGTTATTCCTTTGGCATGGCAAGTACTCTTTTTAAATGGAATGGCAGATATTGAACACATGTATATTATCTATTCCTCAGTAGCTTGTGTTTTGTGTGGAGCAGTTTGGGGAGATCATTGTTCACCAATTTCTGACACCACCATCATGTCTTCTATGGCTTCTGGATGTAACCATATCGATCATGTTGCGACGCAGTTTCCTTATGCAATAGTAGTTGCATCAATTGCCTTGTTAATAGGAACCATTCCGACAGGATACGGGTGGCCACCAATGATAATGATTCCTGTGGGTATTCTTTTGGTTTGGATAGTGATTTTTCTGTTTGGGAAAAGGGTCAATTAATTCCAATGGAGATTGTTCAAAGCAATAAGATTTTCAACGGTAATCACCAAGTTTGTTCACATTATTCTGAGTCAACACAATGCGACATGACCTTCTCTGTTTTTGTTCCAGAAGGGCATCCATCTGAAAAACTTAAAACCTTAATATGGTTATCTGGTTTAACTTGTACCGAAGAGAATTTTAGAATTAAATCAGGTGTTCAACGCATTGCCTCTGAATTGAAAATGATTATTGTCTCGCCGGACACAAGTCCAAGAGGTGAGGGTGTTCCCGACGATGAAAATTATGCTCTAGGACAAGGTGCAGGATTCTATCTAGATGCAACCGAGTCTCCATGGAAAAAGCATTTTAATATGTATTCATACATCACTAAGGACCTCATGGAAACAATAGGCAGTAATTTCCCCATTGATACTAATAAAACAGGAATATTCGGTCATTCTATGGGCGGTCATGGCGCATTAACGATAGCTATCAAAAATCCTGGATTGTTTAAATCAGTTTCAGCATTTGCACCCATTTGTTCGCCAACAAAAGTAGGTTGGGGGGAAAATGCATTTGCTGCTTATTTAGGCGAGCAAATGTTGGATTGGTTCCAGTATGATTCCACAGAGTTAATATTAGATAGAGGTTGGCATTCAGATATCTTAGTGGATCAAGGCTTGGATGATGAGTTTCTTGATCAATACCTTAAGCCTGAACTCCTTGCTGATGCTTGTACACAGAAAGGCATTCCTATTCAGTTAAGGGAACATGAGGGTTATGATCATAGTTATTTTTTTATTGCCAGCTTTATTGAAGACCATCTCAGATGGCATGATGAAAGGCTATAAAGTTTCTCTTAACTGATCAAGATACCAGCTGATAAATCGTTTTTCTGTTGATTCCTTCTCAGAAAAAGGCCCTGAAGTATATTTTCTAGAGTTAACGCCCTTTTGATTATTCGCAACGATTCTCTCATCTGCTTTAGTAGTGACATCCCATAACCAGATTAGACGTTCATGATCATAGTCTTTGTCTTCTTTGGCGTCTTTATCAACCATCCAATAAACGTCACACTGACTAGTTTGATGAGTAACTGGAGTAAAGACATAGGCAACCACGTGATCGCTGTAGGCCAGTAAGAAACTAACAGGACCAAGACAGAAGTCAGAAGCACCCGGATTATATTCAGTGATTTCACCTATCAGAGGAGCGAGGGCTTTGCCATCTTCACTGCCAGTAATGTATCCACCATACAATGCATAGCGGCCATAGGCATATTGCTCTTGTGATGCAATTTGATCGACATAATCTGCGTTAATCTCGTAATCTTTCATACCACATGCAGCAAGTGTTTCGATCATTATGTTTTGAGCTGATTGATATTCGTTACTCGATTCATCATATTTTAGGCTGTGCGATTTTGCATATTCCGGATGAGCTGGAGCACAATGATAGCATTCATTGTAATTTTCGACTGTGAGTTTCCAGTTGGCTTCAATAGAATAATTTCTATGCGCAGCTATTTTCAGATCTTTCATTCCAAACATTTGCATCGGTTCTGATAAGTCTTGTTTCATCATTGCAAGTGATGAAGGGTTATCTGCAAAATTAATCAGTATCAACCCTTCAATGACATCTATTGAGCAGTTATGCAGACTAAGATTTTCTTTATCTATTTTATTGCTCAAATTCTGAGCAGCCACTAGAGCGCCTTCCAAGTTATAAGTCCATGCATGATAGGGGCATGTCAATCGCTTCACATTGCCTTGACTCTCTAAGCAAACATGAGAGCCACGGTGCCTGCAAACATTCATAAGGCCCTGATCACACCATCTTTACCTCTGATGATAATTACTGATTCTGATAACAGATTGAAAAGAAAATAATCACCTGTGTTTGGAATTTGAGATTCATGTCCAGCCAATAGCCAAGAATTCATGTAGATTTTCTCAATCTCTAGATCAAAAATTTCTTTGTCTTTATAAAATTCTTGATCTAGAGACCAGTCTTTGACCTGGTTATTAATTAGTTGTTCTAGTTTTTCCATAATAGAAGAAAGTTTAGGGTAGTGATGGCAGAAATTTATCACAAAATTATTTATTCTGCAGAGATTTTATTCGAGGTAATTTATAGATCAGATGTTCTTTTCGCCTTCTCTTTCTATTGGTCTTTGCCTTTTTCTTTTCAGGCAATTTTATGATTTTACTCAACTCATTAAAAGGGTCAGTGTTATGAGGTACCGACATAGCACCAACAAAATATTCTTGAAATAGAGGTTCTATGGCAGTTTCTATTTTTTCTATCTTTTTCACCTCTTTTTCTATTTCATTTCTACTGTTTGTATCCAGAAGTGCCATTCTTGCACCCGTACTAGCCGCATTCCCTGCTGAACTGACTTTATCTAGATCACAATCAGGTATAAGACCTAAAACCATGGCATATTTCACATCAATATGGCTTCCAAAAGCACCAGCAAATCTGATTTTGTCTATTTTCTTGATTGCTAATTTATCCATTAACAATTTTGCACCAGCATACAATGCTGCTTTAGCTAGTTGTATTGCTCGGATATCATTTTGTGTAACGATTATTTTCTGCTCACCCTCATAGAGCATGTAGGAATAAGTTCTGCCATTTTTAAAAAGATATTGATTCTCTTTAGCCATTTTTTCATTCATTAACCCATCTGAAGAAATAATTCCGGACAAGTACATTTCGGCCACAGCTTCTATAATCCCAGATCCACAGATCCCTGTTATACCAATTGATTCAATGTTTTCACTAAAATCAGGATCATCAGACCATAAATCTGAACCTATCACTTTGAAACGGGCTTCTAGGGTTAATGGATCAATTCTAACTCTCTCTATTGCACCTGGAGCGGCTCGTTGTCCCGAATTAATTTGAGCTCCCTCAAAAGCTGGGCCAGTCGGACTTGAGGCAGCTAAAATTTGATCCTGATTACCAACAACTATTTCTGCATTGGTTCCCACATCCACAATGAGATTCATTGTCTTTTGATCATAGGGTTTTTCGGTGAGAATCACAGCAGCAGCATCTGCTCCAACATGCCCTGCTAGGCATGGCAGAACATAAATTTCAGCTTGGGGGTGAATATCCATCCCATAATCAGAAGCCTTAAGAGTCAGCGCGTCACTAGTTTCAAGCTTAAAGGGTGCGACACCTAGTGGGACCGGATCAAACCCAAGAAACAGATGATGCATTACTGGATTGCCAACAACTGTAGTCTCCATCACTAAACTGGTTTCAATGTTTGCCTCAGAACAAGCTTTTGCTATAAGGTCATTAACCGCTTCACGCACCACCTTTGTCAGTTCAGTTTGAGACCCAGGATTCTGCATGCAATAAGAAACTCTGCTCATAAGATCTTCCCCGAACCTTATCTGGGGATTCATTGATCCTTGACTGGAGAGCACTTTTCCATTTTTTAAGTCACATAAATTCACTGCTATTGTGGTTGATCCAATGTCAATTGCAGTGCCATAAATGGTTTCAATTAACCCAGGCCAAGCTCCTACCAAATTTTTCTGATCTCTAACCGCAACCGTAAACCCCTGGGAAGAATCTTTGATGGCATCACTAAGAGTTTTTGAGACACAATTTATAGACTCTATATTCAAAGACCAGTCATTTCTCAGTCTTTCTTTTACTGCTTCTTCAAGATTTGTGGCTGCATTGATTTTGGAGTCAATATAGTAGAGTCTTGTTATTGGATTGATGAAAATATCAGTGGCTTCAAAATCTTTACGAACAATTTGTTGATGAAGCTGACTTTCCGGAGGATATCAATGACGACGTTTCCAAGAAGTTTTGATTGACAGCCTAATCTTCGTTTTTTATCCAATGATTTTCTTTTTTCGTATTTTTCTTCTGCCTTTGTTACCCCAGATAAATGATCTGCTTTGGATTCAATACCATGTTTTGCAAATTTACCTTCGGTTAATTCTATCTGGCAACGCCCACAAATTGCTCTGCCCCCACAAACAGAATCTAAATCAACACCAAGTGCTCTAGAGGCATCTAGAATAGTTGTTCCCTCTGGAAAGGAGCCTCTCTTTCCTGATGGCATGAATGCAATTTTATACTCTTTTTTATTAATCTGAGCCATAGGATATGAAGCTAAGATCTTCTTTTTCTTCTGCTTCTTTTTTCTCTGGGTTCTCGGTAATGCATAATCCAATCAGAACATTCAGGATCATGCCCCATAACGACATTTGCCCCTCTAATGGATTGCATTATCTCTTTTTCTAATGGATTGGTGATTGCACAGGGCATGCCATTGGCTATTGCCATGGCAATAAAAGCTGTGTTTAATCCATGTCGATTTGGGAGACCAAAGCTTAAATTAGAAGCACCACAGGTGGTATTGACTTGTAATTCATTCTGTAATTTCTTTATCAACTCTAGAACCTGTTTTCCGGCATCATTGATAGCACCTATCGGCATAACCAAAGGATCAATTATGACATCTTCTTTGGGNATCCCATGATCCATGGCTCGTTCAACTATCTTTTTTGCAACTTCAAAACGAACGTTGATATCCTCAGATATACCTGAATCATCATTAGAGATCCCAATAACAGCACATCCAAATTGTTTAACTAAAGGCAGCACAGTTTCTAATCGTTCCTCTTCACCAGTTACTGAATTCAATAGAGCTTTACCTTGATAAGCCTCAAGACCACATTTCAAGGCTTCGACTATTGAAGAATCGATACACAATGGGACATCAGATATACCCTGAATTAATTTAATGGAGTCTGCCAAAATTTTTGGTTCGTCAGCTAATGGGACACCCGCATTAACATCCAATATTTGTGCCCCTGCATTGATTTGACTCATAGCATCTTTTTCAACTCTTTCCAGATTGCCCACTTTCATTTCTGCTGCGAGCAATTTTCTATTGGTTGGATTGATTCTCTCACCAATGATTACGAATGGTTGATCTGGATCAATGATGATTTCTTTAGTTTTAGAGCTAATAATTGTTCGCGGCATAATGTTATCCTATTCAGGCTTTATTCCTTTGGCCTTAATCGTTTTTTCAAGAACCTCATCAGTAAATTGATTTTCTAGTTCATTCACTAGATTATCGACTAACTCTTGAGGATCCCCTTGCATGGCAACTGTTTCTCTCCTCCATTCTGACATATAGGCATCACTCGAGCCTTTGCCAGCCCTCATTGCGGCTCTATCAATGGCAATTTCAAATTTAGGGTTAAGCTGCTTCTTATATTTTTCTCTACCGAGCTTATAAATCACATGCGAGGGTATATCTCTCCAATAAATTGTAATCATTTTACCCATTAGTTAACCGACTGATTTAATTGCGANTCTAGATTATCCAAACCTGTGTAATGGAAAGAGTAATCTAAGTCTAAAAAATCCGCATATTTTTTAGCATCTTGTTGTAATGATTTTGATTTAGACTGAGCTAAATAGATAACTTTTTTATAATGTTTGAAATAATCATTTTTTAATTCTGGGTGTTTATCGATGCCTAAACCTTCTATTACTAATCTTTCGAAATGTTTGACCAAGAAATCGGTTAAGTAAAATGTGCCAAGTTCTTGTTCAGAAAAATGAGTAAAATTTCTTTGCCCTGAATAAAATTCATAGCAGTGAGCTCCATCTAATCTTTCAAGATCATATTCTTTTAGCAAACTATCTAACATTCCGCCTGTACCACAATCAGCATAGGCGATAAAAACCTTTGAGAAATCATCTTTCAACNTGAGATATTTTTCTTTNATTTTTTCGGGTATTAATTTAGGAGTATTATGTAGTTCTGCATCAAGACACTTGATACTCACATGATTCCAAGAGTTGAGTTTTTTTAGTTGATTCAGTTCGAATGCCAGTGCCCCACAAGCAATAATAAGTACTTTTTCGGTCATGATTAATTATTAGCAGCAACTAACTTTTTCATCGTCTCAACTGCGCTACCAGCATCCATGCAATAAGCATCTGCTCCAACATGTTCAGCAAATTCATCGTTCAAAGGTGCGCCACCAACCATAATGATGTATTTGTCTCTGATTCCTCTTGCTTTTAATTCATCGACCACCACTTTCATATAAGGCATGGTTGTGGTGAGTAATGCTGACATTCCAAGAATTGTGGCATTATGTTCTTCAAGAGCATTGATGTATTCATCGACGTCGGTGTTAACGCCAAGATTGTAGACTTCAACGCCAGCGCCTTCCATCATCATGCCTACCAGTTTTTGGCCAATGTCATGGATATCACCCTTGACAGTTCCAATCACCATTGTGGCAATTGGTTCTACTCCAGATGCTGACAAGATTGGTTCCAATAAGGCCATGCCGGCTTTCATTGCATTGGCAGCTAATAACACTTCCGGCACAAAAAGAATTCCATCACGAAAATCATCACCCACAACGACCATACCCTCAACTAGAGCTTTATCTAATACTTCAGTTGCTTCCCATCCTCTATCTAATAAGATTTGCGTTCCTTCAGCAATTTCTTCAGCTAAACCATCATAGAGGTCTTCATGCATCTGCTCTGTGAGTTCTTGATCATCGAGTTCTGAAAGTATAATATCATCAAATTCTTCTGGCATTATCTAACTCCAATTTTTCGAATATATAGTACTTCAGGTCAAGCGTTTTAGCTACAAAAGTCATTCATCTTCTTTTTCTTTTTCTTTTTCTTTTTCTTGTTACTTTTGTTTGTGTTGAGCCTGGGTTGAGATAATTATTTATCATTTCCATATTTCCAGCTGTCATGGATCCCAAATCTTCAATAATAGAATCTAGATCTATTTTTTCTATTGAGGGTTTATACGATTGTAATGCCTCTGACATTGCCTTTATGTGAACATGGGTGGTGCCACAGCATCCGCCAATAATAGTCGCGCCCATGTCTCTAGCGTGTCGAGCATAATTAGCCATCAACTCAGGGGTTCCATTATAGGATATAGCATCTTCTTTAAATTCAGGAACGCCACAATTACCTTTAGCGACAACCAAGAGGTCTTCATTCTTTTTAGAGGTTTTGAAACAAATTAATGATCCTATTAATTCAGCAGCCCCGATGCCACAATTTGCTCCGTAAGCAATAACATCTGAAGAAAACTTCTCCGCAAGTCCAATAATCTGTGAAGGCTCTAGACCCATCATGGTCTTACCATGTGTTTCAAAACTATAGGAACAAATGATTGGTAACAAGGATTCTTTGGCCCCTAATAAAGCTGCTTCCATTTCTTCATCTGAGGACAAGCTTTCAATCCATAATAGGTCAACTCCACCGTCTCTCAATGCTAATGCTTGTCTTTTAAAGGCTTCTTCTGCATCTTTTTTAGACAGTGTTCCCAATGGTTCTAATATTTCACCAGTTGGCCCAATTGAGCCTGCATAAAAATATGTTTTTCAAATTTATTAGATGACTTCTTAGCAAGTTTTGCTGATTCAAAATTAAGTTCTTCTACTCTGTTTTCAGCATTGTGAAGTGCCAGCCTGTATTTATTGGCTCCAAAGGAGTTAGTTAAGACAATATCTGATCCAGCGTGCATAAAATTTTCATGATTAGCTCTTACACGCTCAGGGTATTCTAGATTCCAAAATTCAGGTGGATCACCTGATTCTAATCCCATAGCAAATAAGTTTGTTCCAGTAGCACCATCTGCTAGAAGATACCCTTTTTCTTTTATCTGAGATTCGATTGTTATCATGATTATTCTCTTATATTTATATACTTCTTCCAAAAAAAAACCTGATAGCTTTTGCTAAACAGGTTTTATCGAAATCGTATTTTAATCCCGCTTTAGCAATATTTAGGCACCTGCCCCGCTTTAGCAATATTTAGGCACCTGCAATCTGGTTCAAATCAGTGTTATTAAGAATAATAATCTTATTAAAGACCTATTTCCAGTCAAGATTTGGTTTCATCCTTTCTTTTTGTAGTCGAATTGGAAATTCAGATCTTATTTTGTCATCAGTTTTTTTGTTTATATACTCTGGATAATAATTCTTCATCATTTGTTT
>JGI24816J26688_1000502_pt1 | contig 10165 bp, 13 predicted proteins | sample METZYME_3_250m_FD_26688 | JGI IMG/M metagenome (IMG submission 26688)
TGATTTTGCAAATACTTCAGCGCCAAGATATTTTAATTATCGAAAGGCAAGCATATATGCTGGCTCGAATGAAATTCAAAGAAATATAATGGCCAAGCTTGTCCTGGGGCTTACATGATCTCAGTAGTCTCTCCAGCCAAAACCTTAGATTATGAGACTGAGGTCCCTTCTGTGGGCTATTCCGTCTCCGAACACTTGGCAGAAAGTAGAAAATTAATGCGAGAATTGAAGGTTTTAGGTCCCGAAGACCTTTCTTCAATGATGGGCTTAAGTGAGAAGTTGGCTGACTTGAATTTTGAAAGAAATATGGACTGGAAAGGGGATAGAGATCTAAGGGAAACTTCCAGACAAGCTATCTATGCCTTTAAGGGGGATGTCTACACTGGCCTTGATGCAGGAAGCTTAAATAAAAAACAAATTAAGTTTTTAGACAACCATTTAAGAATACTGTCTGGGCTTTATGGAATTTTAAAACCTTTAGATTTAATGGAACCCTATAGACTTGAGATGGGAACGAAATTTAAGAACGCCAAAGTAAAAAATCTTTATGAATTTTGGGGGAAAAAAATTGCTGCATCCTTAGCAAAGGCGCTTGAATCCCACAAGAACAGATCTATATTAAATTTGGCTTCGGTCGAATATTTTTCTTCAGTTCAATTATCAGAATTAAAACTTCCAGTTTTTAGTCCTGTGTTTAAGGATTATAAAAATGGTAAGTACAAAATAATTAGCTTTTACGCAAAAAAGGCAAGGGGCTTGATGGCTAGGTACATTGCCCTTAACCGTATAGATAAACCAGAAGCAATCTTAGGATTTAACTTTGAGGGCTATAGCTATAGTAAGCAAGACTCCAGTCAGTTTTCTCCAGTGTTCCTTAGGAAGCTAGGTTAAGCCTAGTCTCCCATATATTTTTTTCTTGGAAGGAGGTCTTCAAAGTCAGGATCTCTCTTCTCTGACTGGGCTTTAAATGTTTCCGACATTTCATCACTTATGCCCATGGCATTGTTCCAGAGGGCCACGTAATTGAGAGAATCTTCCATAGAATGATCTCTTCCATAATTCAAGATTTCTTTAGTTGAAGTTACTGCAAGAGGCCCTTTTTTTGTTATTTCTTTTGCCACTTCCATAACGCCTTTTAACATTTCTTCATGGCTATCAAAAACTTCATTAACAAGTCCAAACTTAAGGGCTTCCTCGGCTTTAAACCGCCGGCCTGTAAAAGCAAGCTCCCGAACGAGGCCTTCAGGAATTAAATGAGGCAATCTTTGTAGGGTTCCNACATCAGCTGCCAGCCCAATATTTATCTCCTGAATACAGAAAAAGGCATCTTTGGTGCAATATCTAATATCCGTGGCAGTAGCTAAATCTACACCACCGCCTACACAGGCTCCCTGAATGGCTGCTATCACTGGCATTCTGGCCTTCTCTAAGCACGAGATGGTGTGCTGTAAATCTAAAGTTCCTCTGAATGCAGATTCTTTTCTCATTCCTAGGTGTGCCTTTGGTGTTTTAGGGTTAGGAGCAAAGTTAGCTAAATCCATTCCTGCACAGAAGTGCTTTCCTTGTGCTGAAAGGACTATTACTCTAGCGTTAGCATCATTCGATATAGAATCAACTAAGTTAGGCAGTTCGGACCAGAAAGCCTTATTCATAGAGTTAAATTCATCTGGCCTACACATTTCAATGTGGGCAATTTTGTCTTTTATTTCACACTTAAAACAACTGTAATTCATAGTATTCTCCTCATGATTCATTTTTTTCTTCTTTTAGGCTAACAAGCATCTCTTCCACCCTTTCTTCAAGTTCATCAGTTAGTTCAAAAGTTTTATGATGAGAAAGTACTGTTTTTCTATTCCTACCAAGTAGATTTAAGCCTTTCTTTATAATCTCAGTGTTTTCTATTAGTTTTTCTTTATCATTCATATTACTTTTACAGTAAGGGTTTGTCGGTTATTGTAAAAGAAAAATATCAGCTAACAAATCAAAGATATATGTTTAAGGACAAAGAAAGATTATTAGAACTATCAGAAGAGATAGCTGAAATAGCTCTAAAAGCCTCTGAAAGCGTTATGGATGTTTACTTTAGAACAGAAGTTACTCAAGAGAAGAAAGAAGACGGGACCCCGGTAACAGAGGCCGACCTTTCTTCACATAGACTAATAATAGAGGGATTAAATAACTTAGACTTGAAGTTTCCCGTGTTATCAGAGGAAGATAAAGTGAAGCATAAAAAAGGAGATAAGACGTTTTGGCTTATAGATCCTCTCGATGGGACAAAGGAGTTTTTAAATAGGAACGGTGACTTCACGGTAAATATAGCTTTAATTGAAAATGGGTCTCCTATACTGGGAGTGGTAAGCGCACCAGCTAAAGAAGAATTATTTAAAGGCATATCAGGCGTGGGTGCGTATAAGGAAATAAATGGAAACCAAAACCAGATAAAAACTAGAGGCCTAAATCTAGACCTGATTACAGTTACAGTGAGTAGAAGCCATCAAACTGAAAAAGATCATCAATTCTTAAAAAGAGTAAGTAAAAGCTTTAAAGAAATAGAATTAATTGAAGCTGGAAGTTCATTAAAGCTCTGCAGAGTTGCAGAAGGTGAGGCAGATATTTATTGCAGAATGGGGCCAACTTCGCAATGGGACATAGCTGCTGGACAGGCTGTACTAGAAGCTGCTGGTGGATCCTTAAGGGGACTAAAAGGAAACGATTTTCAATATGTTTTTGATTCAGAAAAGAAGAACCCTGAATTTTATTGTGTTGGAGATTCGAACTTCTCGTGGAAGAGCCTTTTTTCTTAAGGTTTCCTATAATTTGCATAGTTTATTGTTAAAAATGTAGAATTCCGCAAAGAAATGACAAAAAAAACAAAAAAGGAAGAAATTAAGCCAGGAACTTCGCTTCAGGAGATGGACATTGCATCACCTGGAGGTAATCTTGAATCTTACATAAATTCTATTCACAACATTGGAATCCTTACCCGAGAGCAGGAAAGAAAGTTAGCTGAAGACCTTTATTACAGAGATGATCTAGATGCAGCTAGAAAATTGGTACTTGCCCACCTTAGGTTTGTAGTCTATATCGCTAAGACATACTCTGGTTATGGTCTTTCTGAAGCAGACCTAATACAGGAAGGCAATATAGGACTAATGAAGGCAGTGAAAAGATTTAATCCTGAGGTGGGGGTAAGGCTTATCTCGTTTGCTGTTCACTGGATTAAAGCAGAAATTCACGAATATGTTCTAAGAAACTGGAAGATTGTAAAAATTGCAACCACCAAAGCACAACGAAAACTTTTTTTTAATTTAAGAAGCAAAAAGAAGAATTTAGGATGGTTGACTGAAGAGGAAGTTAAATCTATTTCAAAAGATCTTGGGGTTAAGCCTGCAGAAGTAAGAGAGATGGAAAAACGCCTTAGTGGCTTAGATATGTCATTTGATCCACTGGAGGGCGATGATAGTGATGCAACCAATTACTCCCCAGCTAATTACCTAGAAGATTCTTCGGCTAACCCTTCTGAAATAATTGAAAAGGAAGACGATTCAACCCTGAATACCGCTCAGCTGTATGAAGGTTTAAAGCAATTAGACGATAGAAGTCGAGATATTATTTATGACAGGTGGCTTACAGACCAAAAACTAACTCTACATGAATTAGCAGATAAATATGGCATTTCTGCTGAAAGGGTAAGGCAGATAGAACAAAATGCCATGAAGAAGGTTAAACAGAACTTTCCTTTGGACTAATTTTTAGCAGAAACAATGCAGAAAACCATTGAACCTGAAAGACAGGCTTATTAACAGGCAGAATGGCAAAAACGCCACTTGCTTCAGCTTCTTCACCTGAAAAGACTTGATCGAATAGAAATAATGCCGTCATCTTTTAGACCGGGGCTAAAGAATACCGAGAAAAGCTTTGTTCTGAGAAAAGGAAGAACAACATCAGCGCAAAGAAGAGCACTTAAATGCTTAAAAAAGCAGCACACCATCCAACTTGGAGAAGATAAGGTAGATTTTTCAGCAGCTTTTGAGGGTTCACCAAAAAAACTGATAGCAGATGTTGGCTTTGGTTCTGGAGAAAGTCTACTGTATATGGCTGATAGATTTGACGAAGTCAACTTTGTGGGCATAGAAGTCTACCCCCCCGGAATAGGTTCAGCACTTAACCAAATTGAACAAAATAAGTTAACTAATTTAAAGATAATAGAGTCTGATGTGTTTGACCTTCTAGAGACAAAGGTATCTAACGAAACCTTCGATGCTATGATTTTTTTATATCCAGATCCTTGGCCCAAAAGAAAACATCTTAAAAGAAGACTGTTATCAGAAGATTTTTTAAATCTCCTATATGACAAGGTTGCTATGGGGGGAGTTGTGTTCTGTAAAACTGACTGGGAGGATTATTACACTCAAGTCAAAAAAGCTGTCGTTTCAGACAACAGGTGGCTTAGGGAAGATTTAACAAGTCTACCTGAGTATTTAAAGTCACTACCCCAGACAAAGTACGAAAAAAAAGCATTAATAGAGGGTAGGGAGCCTAGAGAATTACTCTTTCGCAAAACCCCTAGGTAGTTTTTTTAAAAGTGACCTGAAGGCATTAGCCCTGTGGCTTATAAGGTTCTTTTCACTTTCTTCTATTTCAGCCATATGCAGTAAAGAACCTTTCGGAATAAAAACAGGATCGTAACCAAACCCTTTGTTGCCCCTTTCCTCTTCACTTATTTTTCCTTCAACCACTCCCTCTGCACTTATTGGATCGCTTTGGCTGTTCTGTATTAAGACCAAGCAACATTTAAATCTTGCGGACCTATCTTTATCCTGAACACTTCTTAATTCCAAAAGCAATTTGTCCACATTGGATTTGTCTGTTTCTTCTCTGGAATACCTAGAAGAATGAATTCCAGGCCTTCCATTAAGAACGTCTACCTCTAGTCCTGAGTCATCTCCAATAGAAGGTAACCCTGTTAAAGAAAAGACATAATTAGCTTTTATAAAGGCATTTTCAAAAAAGGTGTGCCCAGTTTCTTCAGGGAAAGTGATGTTCGACAGGAATGGGAATAAATGTTAAACCACTGTCTTTAGCAAGTTCATTGAATTCTTTTAATTTACCTGCATTTTGAGTGGCTAAAATTATTTCCACTTTTTACCTAGAAAGCCGATAGATGACTGAACTGCCTAATAAATTGGACCAAGTAGAAAAAAGAGTACTAACCGTTCCTTTTGAATCAAGAATTTTCTTTTCTTCAATGACAATATTTAATTCAGCGCATAGATTTTCGAAATCAGTCAGTGTGCAAAGATGTATATTTTGCGTTTCATACCATTTTTCAGGGAGAGATTCCGTTACTGGCATCTTTCCTTCTAAGAAAAGAGTTAATCTAGATTTCCAATGCCCAAAGTTTGGAATAACTATAATGGACTGATGTCCAATTCTCGTTATCTCTTCTAGAGCTTGCTTAGGATTCTTGAGCACCTGTATAGTTTGACTTACTAAAACGGTATCAAAACTTTTGTCTAGGAAGTTAGAAAGTCCTTCGTCAATGTTTTGTTCAATTACTTCAAGGTTTTTTTCTAAACAGGATTTAATGTTTTTTCTATCAATCTCAATGCCATAACCTTGTACAGATTTGTTTGATCTTAGTGCTTCTAGGATAGATCCGTCTCCACAGCCCAGGTCTAAAATGCTAGATCCGTCCCTTACCCAGCTTTCGATTACCGTTTCTGTTTTCATAATTGACTCCCTAAAAACGCTTTAAGGACTTCAACATATCTTTCTTCAGGAAATAGAAAGGAGTCATGGCCCAAAGGAGAATCAATTTCTATATGGCTCACTTTCTTTTTTGCGTCTATAAGTGCATTAGTTATCTCCTTGGATCTCGAAGGCGAAAACCTCCAGTCAGAAGAAAATGAAAGCACTAAGGCCTGAGCAAGTATGGGCTTGAATGCTTTCACAAGATCGCCATCAAATTCATCAGCGGGATCGAAGTAATCTAAGACTTTTGTCATTAAAAGATAGGTGTTTGCATCAAAAGTTTTCGAAAAAGCATCTCCCTGGTGCCTTAAATAACTTTCAACTTGAAACTCAGCATCAAACCCAAAACTTAACTTTTCTTCTTTTAACTCCCTGCCGAACTTAGCCTTCATTGATTCATCTGATAGATAGGTAATATGACCCACCATTCTAGCTAGTCTTAACCCGCTTTTTGGTGAAGTGTTTGTTTGCATATAGTTTCCTTCCTGAAAATCTGGGTCAGAAGTTATCGCTTGTCTTGCTACTTCATTAAACGCTATGTTTTGTGCACTTAACTTGGGGGCGGCAGCTATTACTCCAGCTTTTTTTATTCTCTTAGGGTAAGCAATACTCCAATCTAAGGCTTGCATGCCGCCCAAACTACCTCCGATCACCGCATGCCAGGTATTAATATCTAAATAATCAGCTAACAATGCCTGACTATTTGTCCAATCCCTTACTGTTAGGACAGGGAAGTCAGGACCATACGCCTGATCTGTTTCCGGGTTGATTGATTTTGGCCCTGTTGTGCCATGACAGCCTCCCAAGTTATTTGGAGACACAACGAAATATTTATTAGTATCTATGGCTTTATCGGGCCCTATCAAAGAATCCCACCAACCAGCTTTTTCTTCTGAGTCTTTGTGATAGCCGGCTGCATGATGACTTCCACTAAGTGCATGACAAACTAAAATGGCATTTGATTTTTCTTCATTTAGCTTTCCATAAGTTTCATACACCATCTCAAAGCCTTTAAGCTCCTTGCCACACTCTAATAGCAAGGAGTTATCAAATTTAACAGAATTTGGTTTGATTAGTCCTATTGAGCTTTTATTATTCATTTCAAAAAAAAACCTGCCAGCAAATGCTAAACAGGTCTTATTTATAACCTCTTTAGCCGCATTTATATAGCACCCGCAAGCTGGATCAAATCGGTGCTAATGTAATTCTAAGTTATATTTTGGAGAATTCAAAATTTAAGAGAAAGAAACCAATAACACTGTTTAGTTTAACTACCCATACTAAGGTACATAGGCAATCCTGCACCAGTGGAAAGACCGTAAACAGCACCCCAGAGAAATTGAAGGATTAAAAAAGCAAGAATGGGAGAAAAATCTAAACCTCCTATCGGCGGTAAAAACAACCTAAAAGGCTTACAAATTTGATTAGACATTTGTAATAACAACCGGCTAGGAGGAAAGGAGCTAACAGGAGCAACCCAGCTGATGATTATACCTCCGACTAGTGCCCACCAGCCAATAGTTAATCCTAGTAGTAGAACAGAGAATAAAGACCAAGAAATCATAATTCCAAAGCTAAATAAAACTTCATCGCTTAGCGAGATTAAGAAAAAGCAGAAGGCCTGTAGCTGCGGCTGTTATAAGGCTAGCTAAATCTATTCCAAAAATAGGTTTAAATATTGATCTTATTAACGAAGTAAAAATATCTGCGAATTTAAGCATCCCTTGCACCAATGGGTTGTAGTAATCGACCTTTAAGAGTCGAAAGAAAAAAGTGATAAGAATTACTACAGAGATTACATCTAAAATAGATTTAAATAAGTATATGGTGGCTTCAGTCAATTTTAAGAACCTCCTAAGGTTTTAGATTTATCAGTGGCCTCTAAAATAGCTTCAATAATAGAGTGGCCTACCTCTTTTCTGTTCAATACTTCTAGGGCCTTTTCTGTTACTCCTCCTGGGGAGGTTACCTTTTCTCTTAACAAAGAAAGGCTATCTTCACTTTGATTCGCCAGAGTAGATGACCCTTTTATCATTTCAGTTATCAATTCTTTTGTGGTGCTTTCGTCTAGATTCAGTCCCTTTGCAGCTTTCTGAAGTGCTTCTATAAAATAAAAAATATAAGCTGGTCCNGATCCTATTAGTGCTGTGAATAAATCAAAGGCACTTTCTTCTAGCCAACAAGTTAAGCCGATTGATCCAAATACTGATTCAGGCACCGATTTATCTTCTTCAACAATCNATTGGTTTGCAGTTAGAGCACTGACACCCATACCTATACTGGCAGGAGTGTTTGGCATGGCTCTTATAATCTTTAACTTAGAATCTAACTTGTCTTCAATAGAAGCGATTTTGTAGCCTGCAACTATGGAGATCAATAAAGGATCGTTTTTAGGAATTTCCGTTGAGAGTTCATCTAACACAGCTTCAACTACGTTTGGCTTGACTGCCAACACAAGGGTTGAAACAGAGTTAACTACCTCCCTGTTATCCTTACTTACATTGACAGAAAAATTGCCTTTAAGCTTCTCTAAATGGTCTTCTTCGGGCGAACTAACAAAGACATGTGAATTATTAAATTTATTTCTGATTAAGCCAGAAATTATAGCGGTTGCCATATTGCCGGCACCTATAAAACCTATGTTTGATATATTCTTTTTCAATTTCTCGCACCGAAAATGTTAGTTCCAATTCTTATCATTGTAGAACCTTCAAGTATCGCTGCCTCATAGTCTTCTGACATTCCCATCGACAGGGTGTCCAATTGAGGATAGATTGCCTTTAGGTCTTCAAAACAAGAACGAATTCTACCAAACCCCCTTCTCTGTTGTTCAAAATCTTTGGTAGCCGCAGGAATAGACATCAGCCCCCTTACCCTAAGTCTTTCCAATTGAACCAATTCTCCTATCAAGTTTTTAGTTCCAGAAAGAGAAATCCCAGACTTGCTTTCCTCATTGTCTGGATTTACCTGTACACAGACATTCAGTTTTTCCATTTCCTGGGGTCTATTTTCATTAAGCTTTTTAGCAACTTTAAGTCTATCCACTGTTTGAACCCAATGAAATAAAGAGGCTATTCTCTTAGCTTTTCTGCTCTGAATAGAGCCAATAAAATGCCAGGTGGGAAGATTTCCAATTTCCGAAATCTTTTGTTCAGCTTCCTGAAGAAAGTTTTCCCCAAAATGATTAATACCTTTTTCAAATGCTGACTTTATGGAGTCTGCTTGTTGACCCTTGCTAGCTCCTATAATAGTTATGTCTTTAGGGTTTTTTCCTATTCGGCAACAGGTCTCATTAAATTCTGTAAGAAAAGATTTAAATTTTTCAACTTCTGCCATACAACATCTTTCACATGGTTTCTGGAGCACTAATGCCCAAAATCGTTAAGCCATTGAAAACAACCTGCCTTACAGCAGAAATTAAAAATAATCTTGCTTGGAGTGTGTTTTCCTCCTCAACTAATATTTTTTCATTGTTGTAATAACTATGAAAAGTTCCTGCCAAGTGTCTTAAATAATAACAAATCAAATGAGGTTCATAGTTAGCAGCAGAACGTATCACAACTTCAGGAAATTGAGATAATAGTTTCTGAATTTCAATTTCTTGTTCACTGCTCAGCTGATCAAGTGAGTCTATGGCAATAGATTCTTTGTATGATTTCTCGTTTTCTTCTAACTTGTCAAAAACGCTACAAATTCTAGCGTGTGCATACTGAACATAATAAAGCGGGTTATCTTTACTTTGCTCTTTTGCTAAGTCTAAATCGAAGTCTAAATGCTGGTTGCCTTTCCTGTTGATGTAGAAAAACCTGGCGGCTTCAGATGTCACTTCTTCAATTAACTCGCTCAGGGATATAAATTCCCCAGCCCGGGTAGACATAGAAAGTTTCTTGCCGTTTCTAATAAGGTTAGCAAATTGAATAAAGACTACCTCAAATTTATCAGTATCTTCATCTAGAGCTGACATAGCTGCTTTGACCCTTGGTAGATATCCATGGTGATCTGCGCCCCAGATATTTATAATTTTTGAATAGCCACGATCGTATTTATTTGCGTGGTAAGCAATGTCAGAGGCAAAATAGGTAGTTGCTCCATTTTCTCTTTTAACCACCCTGTCTTTCTCGTCACCAAAGTCGGTAGACTTGAACCAAAGGGCACCATCTTTTTCATAAAGCTGTTTCTTTGCCTCTAAAGAATCCAGAGCTTTTTTAATCAAAGGGGTCTTGTCTTTATCAGCTCTAAACATTGTAGATTCTTTAAACCAACTATTATGTTTTACTCCAAAGTCTTTTAAATCTCCCTCTATATTTTTCAAAATCCGATTAAGGACAAAAGATTTTATTTCATCAAAACTTTCATTTAGAGCTTCCTTACTTTGAGATATCAGGCCGTCCAAAGCTTCTTCTTCCATATC
>JGI24816J26688_1000507_pt1 | contig 10123 bp, 7 predicted proteins | sample METZYME_3_250m_FD_26688 | JGI IMG/M metagenome (IMG submission 26688)
AAAGAAAAGACCTGGGATGTACATTGGGGATACTGATGATGGCACAGGTCTGCACCACATGGTTTATGAGGTGGTAGACAATTCAATTGATGAAGCTTTAGCTGGGCATTGTGATTTTATAGAAGTACAAATACTAGCAGATGATTGTGTCTTAGTTAGAGACAATGGACGTGGAATTCCTGTAGATATTCATAAACAAGAGGGAGTTTCAGCTGCTGAAGTTATTATGACGAAACTCCATGCCGGGGGAAAGTTTGATGATAATTCTTACAAGGTATCTGGAGGTCTTCACGGAGTAGGTGTTTCTGTAGTTAATGCACTTTCTAAAAAACTACATCTAACTATTAAAAGGGATGGCAAGGTGTATGAGCAGCATTACTCTGATGGAATACCTAAAGCAAAATTAAAAGCCACAGGCAAGAGTGATGCTACAGGTACAGAAATTAAAATAACACCATCAACTGACACGTTCACCAACGTGGTCTTTGACTTCGACATTTTAGCTGGAAAATTAAGAGACCTCTCCTTCCTTAATGCCGGAGTAAAAATTATTCTTGAGGACCAAAGGGTAGACAAGAAAAAGACCTTTAAACACAAAGGAGGTCTCTCAGAATTTGTAGAGTTCCTCACTGGAAAAAGAAATACCATTAATTCTATATTTCATTTCTCAAAAGAAAATAAAGAGGGGATTTCTGTGGAAGTAGCTATGCAGTGGAATGATGGTTATCAGGAAAACGTTAACTGCTATACCAATAATATAATCCAAAGAGATGGAGGCACTCATTTGGTTGGCTTTAGGACAGCCTTGACGAGGACATTAAACAAGTACATGGACAAAGAAGGGCTGTTAACTAAAGAAAAGGTAACAGCCTCTGGAGATGATGCCAGGGAGGGCTTAGTTGCTGTTATTTCAATAAAAGTACCTGATCCTAAGTTTTCTTCTCAAACAAAAGACAAACTAGTTTCCTCAGAAATTAAGCCAATAGTAGAGCAGGAAGTTTATAAGCACCTTTCCAATTACTTGTTAGAAAATCCATCAGAAGCTCGAATGATAGCCACAAAAATAATAGATGCTGCAAGAGCAAGAGAAGCAGCTAGACAGGCCAGAGAGCTAACAAGGAGAAAGGGGGTATTTGACGGAGGAGGCCTACCAGGAAAACTTTCAGACTGCACGGAAAAAGACCCAGGCAAGTCAGAGGTTTATTTGGTGGAAGGCGAGTCAGCAGGAGGTTCGGCTAAACAAGGTAGAGATAGAAAGTTCCAAGCCATACTTCCCTTAAGGGGCAAAATTATTAATGTTGAGAAGGCAAGAATAGACAAGGTTCTTTCCTCCAGTGAAATAATAACAATAATTACAGCATTGGGATGTGGAATAAAGGGAGAGGACTGGCAGCTTGAAAAATTAAGGTACCACAGAATTATAATTATGACTGATGCTGACGTGGATGGCTCTCACATAAGAACTCTTCTTCTAACCTTCTTTTACCGTCAAATGCCAGAGCTTCTAGAGAAGGGTTATATTTATACTGCCCAGCCCCCACTTTATAAATTAAAAAAAGGGAAGCAAGAAGTATATATAAGGGACGACAAGGCCCTAAGAGAACAGCTTTTGGCAGAAGTTTTAGATGAGACCAGGCTTGTGCTGAACAAGAAGGGCGAGTCAATAGGAGGAGAAGCCCTGAGTAAACTTATTTCTCAGCACCAAAAAGCCCAGGAGTCCATGTATTCGTTTACTCACCAATATCCAGAAGAAATACTTCAGGCAAGCATGTATCTTGAAAGGTTAGAGGGCTTGAAAAAAGATATAAATGTAAAAGATTGGAGTAAGAAGCTTCAAGTAAAGCTTAATAGCTCAGCCTTAAATGGATCCAAGTGGAAAGTAGAAGCAATTAAAAATAAAGAACAAAAAATATCTGAACCTGAGATAACTTTAAGCCGTCACGGCTCTGAAACAGCCTGGAAGCTAAGCCCAAGTTTTTTTAGATCAAAAGCATACAAGGACATTTGTTCGTTTGGAGAACACTTAATTACCTTGTTAAATAAGGATTCTTATTTTGAATTAAATGGGTCTAAATTTAGGATAGATAATTTCTCAAGCTCAGTAAATGAGTTAATCGAAGCAGCTAAAAAATCTTTTACAATGTCAAGATACAAAGGGCTAGGAGAGATGAACGCAGACCAACTTTGGGACACAACAATGGATCCCGAAGCAAGACTTCTAGGCCAGGTAACCATTGATGACGCACAAAAGGCAGACGAGCTCTTTAATGCCTTGATGGGTGATGATGTAGAGCCAAGGAAAATATTCATAGATGAAAACGCAAAGTTTGTTGTAAACCTAGACGTCTAGTTATCTTCTAGGCTAATTTCATTAAGTCTTTCTCTAGCCCAATTTTCTGTTTGTTTTGCTGCTTCAGCGCTTGAACTTATGTTCTCAATAGGGGCCCCTATAACAAGCTTAATTTTTCCAGGGTATTTCAAGAACCTGTGGGCAGGCCAGCAATCACCAGAATTGTGAACTAGAGGGAGGACAGGAACTTTCATTTTTTTTGCAAGCTCAAATCCGCTCCTAGCATATCCCCCTATTTCTCCGGGGTTTTTTCTTGTCCCTTCAGCAAAGTTTAAAATTGAAAAACCGTTTTTTATTCTATTTTCTCCTTCTCTTAATGCTTTTCTAAGGGCAACAATGGGGTTACCTCTGTTTATAGCTATAGGTTTAAGTAAAGCGAGAGCCCAGCCCCAAAGAGGAATAAATAATAACTCCCTTTTTAGAAGGGTAGTTATAGGAAAGAAAAAGTATTGACAAAAAAAGGTTTCCCATTGACCTTGGTGGTTGGGGATAACTACAAAGGGGGCTTTTGGAATATTCTCTTCGCCTTCAACTTCCATTCTAATCTTACAGGTCTTGCACAAGATCCAATTAGAAAATCTTGGCCAAGCAGATAGAAGTTTAATTCTATTAGTTATGTTTAAGAAAGGACAAACAAGGCAACCTATTAAGCCTGCTAGAAAACCAGAGACAACATAAAAAAAATAAAAACTAAGCGACCTGATATAAATCATCAAAGTAAAAAACTTAAGATTCTAAAACATAACTTACGGCATCCATAAGGTCCTTAAAGCATCTTTCTTTTGGAGGGCAGTGCTTAGATGTTAAAGTTTTTTCCCCATAGCCAGTTTCTACAAGAAGAGGTATGCATCCATGCCTGGTAGCACACAATAAATCAGACTCCTTGTCTCCTATAAAAAAACTGTTTTTTAAAGAACTACCAATTCGTTCTTCGATCTCAACCAGAAGCCCGGTTTCTGGTTTGCGACAAGAACAATTATCTTTAGGTTCATGAGGACAAAAAACAATACAGTCAATTATGCCCCCTGCCTCTTGTACTAAAGAAGACATGTGTTCGTGAACGTCTTCAAGCTGTTTTTCATTAATAATTTTTTTACTTATGCAGGCTTGGTTAGTTGCTACAACTACAGAAAACCCTGCAGCAGTGAGTTTTTTTATAGCTTCAAGACTTCCATTGATAGGTTCAAATTCTTCTTTTCTTGTTACGTAACCCCAAAGGTCTACATTAATAACCCCATCCCGGTCCAGAATGATAGGTTTAGAGGAAGTTTTAGGCACTTACCTTAAATACTCCTGCAGGTAGGGCGAGGCCTCCTCTAGATGCACCCTCTCCTGATCCATGCTGTCTCTATTTCTAATAGTAACTGTTTGGTCCTCGAGGGTTTGAAAATCTACAGTAATGCACAGAGGAGTTCCAACCTCATCATGGCGTCTATAGCTTTTACCNATATTTCCAGAATTCTCCAGCAAGATTCTTCCAAGGCTAAGGCCTTGAAGTTCTTTCTTAAGGTTTTTTGCTGCCAAAACCAACTCTTCGTTGTTTTTCTTAAGTGGAATTACAGCTGCTTTGATAGGAGAAAGGTGTGGCTTAAGCGAAAGAACAGTTCTGTCTTTTCCATCTTCTAATTTTTCAACTGCATAAGCCTCATTCAGAACAGCAAGAAACCCCCTGTCCACCCCTGCAGCTGGTTCAATTACATAAGGGACTGTCCACTTNTGGTTCTCCTTGTTCTGAATTGCTAGCTTGGCATTTGAAGAAGTATTTTTCTGAACCTTCGCTGAAATAGAAAGATCCGATTGATTTTTTGTATGAGACCCTAAGTCAAAATCTGTTCTGTTTGCTATTCCTTCTAACTCTTCTGTGCCATGAGGAAATTTGTACATGATATCAATGGTAGACTTTGAATAATGGGCACGTTCTTTTGCGGGCACATCATATAAATCTAGTCTTTTTTTTGGAACCCCCTGCTTTGTCCACCAATCAAGTCTATTTTTCACCCAAAATTGATGCCACTCTTCATCTTTTCCAGGCTCAACAAAGAATTCCAATTCCATTTGCTCCATTTCCCTTACTCTAAAAATGAAATTTCTAGGAGTAATTTCATTTCTAAAGGCTTTTCCTATTTGAGCTACGCCAAAAGGTAAGCTTCTGGAAGTAGAGTCCACAATATTTTTAAAGTTAGTAAAAGTCTGTTGTGCCGTTTCAGGTCTTAAGTAAGCAAACGAAGTTCCATCATCAATAGGGCCAACATTGGTTTTAAACATTAAATTAAAGGGCCTAGGTTCAGTAAGATCCTTAGAGCCGCAAGAAGGGCATTTAGATTCTTCTAAGTGATCTTCTCTCCATCTTGAATTACAAGAGCGACAGTCAACAAGTGGGTCGGAAAAAGTTTCCTCATGTCCTGAGTATTTCAATACAGCAGGGTTAGTTAAAATTGCAGCGTCTAATCCTTCCACATCATCTCTTTCATAAACCATGGATTTCCACCAAGCCTGTTTCAAATTATTTTTTAATTCAACTCCTAAAGGTCCGTAATCAAATAGTCCCTGAAGCCCCCATAAATTTCATTTGTTTGGTAAATAAAGCCCCTGCGCTTACAAAGGGCCGTAAGTTCTTCCATTGAATTAGCTGGCATAATTTAATTAAGAATTATTTATATAGTAAGCACTTACTATCATTTAAAAAGTTATTTAATAAGGATTTTTAAAATTTGAATGTTTAAACCTTTTGTACTCCCACGCGTATTGCTCTGGGGCTTTCATTATACATTCTTCCAGTTCTGTGTTCATGAGATTTACCCCTTCTGGCACACCCAAAGTATTTAATTTTTCTATCCTCTCACTAAATATAACCTTATATCCTTTGCCTTTTTTTAATCTTATGCAACTCACGGAATGGCAAGGGCTTTCTGTTCTAGTTGCAAGACTTGAAACTAGAGATACAGAAAGTGCTGGAGTACCAAAAAAGTTTGAAATAATACCGCTCTTCTTCTTAGGCACCTGGTCGCTTGCCATTATTATTACTTCACCACGATTCAATGCTTTAAGGGCTGATTTAACCCCCCCTGAATCTGCTTTAACCATTTCTGCTCCCATTAAAAGTCTAGCCCTTTTCATTAACTCATCTACAGCATCAATTTTGCAGGTGTGTAAGGTATGGTGCATTTAAAATTTTCAGCTAAAAAGCTTATAAGAACTTCTATGTTCCCCAAGTGAGAGGTGAATAGTATTGCACCCCTGTCTTGGACAAGGCTTTCTGAAACTAACTTCATTCCTTCTACTTGAATTATGTTGGAAACCCCTGTTTTTGGGAATGTAATCCAGGATTTTCCAGACTCAAGTAGACTTCTTGACGTTTCTTTTAGGCTTTTTCTAGTTAAAACCTTAATTTCTTGATCACTTGAGTTAGGAAAACAGAGTTTTAAGTTTATTTTGGTGTTATTTCTAGCTGAATTAGGGAGTATGCTTAATAAAAACCCCATCAGTTCACCTAAAAAATGTATATTTTTAAGGGAAATAAGGCTTAATAAGGTTAAAAATAAGGTGAAAAGGCCTTTAACCATGGTAATAAGGCTATTTTCTCCAAAAAGCAGGAGTAAATAGCACTAGAAGCGTGAATATTTCTAACCTACCTAAGAGCATAGCCATGCATAAGCTAAGCTTTGAATAGTCTGATAGAGATTGGTAATTGTTTGAAACCTCCCCCAAGCCAGGACCTAGGTTGTTTAAAGTGGCCCCAACGGCAGAGAAAGAAGTAATAAAATCATTTCCTTGGGCTAATAAAACCATAAAAATTATAATAAATACAATAACATAGATAGAAAAGAACCCCCACACTGACTCAGCCACCCTTGAGCTGACAGCCTTTTTACCTAATTTTATTGAAATAACTGCATTTGGATGAATTAATTTAGTTATTTCACCGGCGCTTTGTTTTGCCAGAACAAGAGTTCTAACAACCTTAATGCCTCCACCTGTAGATCCTGCGCATGCTCCAATAAAGGCCGTCAAAAGGAGTAAAATAGGAATAAATAGGGGCCAGCTCGAGTAATTTGCTGTAAGAAAACCTGTAGTTGTAGCTATAGAAACTACCTGAAAAGCACTCTCTTGGATAAGGCTAGTTCCAGGGTCCTCCAGATATATGCCAAGTGTTAAGAAAGTTAAAACAAAAACAGTTAAAAGAATAAAGAAATAGGCTTTCACTTCAGAGTCATAAAAATAGTGTAGTAACCGCCTTTTGCTCCAGGCTATGTAGTGAAGCCCAAAGTTAATTCCCGCAATAATCATGAATATAACGGCAGTCCATCTGATTGAAGACTGAGTAAAGAACCCAAAGCTTTCATCATGGGTCGAAAATCCTCCTATAGATACAGTAGAAAAGGCATGACATATTGCGTCATAAGTTGTCATGCCGAATAATTTATAAGCTGATGCACAGAGTATCGTCATTGTTAAATAAACGTACCAAAGAGCTTTAGCTGTCTCAGTAATCCTAGGAGTTAACTTAGAGTCTTTTAATGGTCCTGGTGTTTCTGCTTTGTAAAGTTGCATTCCTCCTATGCCTAATAAGGGTAAGACTGCTACTGCCAGGACTATGATCCCCATACCACCCAGCCACTGGAGAAGTTGTCTGTAAAAAAGTATTGATCTAGGAAGTTCGTCTAGACCCGTAAGTACTGTCGCCCCTGTAGTAGTTAATCCAGATATAGACTCAAACAATGCATCTATATAGGAAATATCAATTTCTTCGGCGAAAATTAGTGGAAATGATCCGAAAATCGATAAAACTGTCCAAAATAGAACAGTTATTATGAATCCATCTTTTGTCCTAAGGTCTTCTTTTCTGGTTGCACTGAGAATATATAGTAAAAAACCACAAAGAAAAGTCGCTAACAGAGTATTAAAAAACACTTTAATAAGAGCATATTCTTGGAAGTAATAGGCCACAGAAGCAGGAAATAGCTGGGCTGTGCTAAAAAACATCAAAAGGATACCCAGAATTCTAAGGGTGTAAAGAAAATTCATTTAAGTTAATTTAGGAGGGAGAAAAGATTTGCTTGACTTCAGGTAGTAGCTTTTTATCTGTTAAAAAAAGTATTACATGATCATGTTCGCGTAATTTAACATCATCATGGGCGATTTTAGCTTTATTTTTACGTATAATCGCACCAATTGTTGCCCCAACAGGAAGTCTTATGTTCCCCAGTTCTTTTCCAACAGCATCTTCTTTACCATTAGTTGACTCTTTTACAATGGTTTCTATGGCTTCTGCAGCCCCACGCCTTAAAGAATGAACTTTTACAACCTCATCTCCCGCTAATTCAGACAAAAATGTTCCTATGGTAATTTGAGATGGAGCTATAGCCACATCTATACCCTTGTCTTGTACTAAATCTACGTAAGCCTCATTGTTAATTAGAGCAATTACTTTATGGGCTCCCATTTCCTTCGCCAGCATGCAAGACATGACGTTGGCTTCATCGTCGTTAGTTACGGCTACAAAAACATCACATTCTTCGATATTTTCTTCATGGAGCAGAGATTTATCAGAGACATTTCCCTCTAGAACAATTGTATCTATCAGGCGTGCTGAAATTTCTTTAGCCTTTTCTGAATTTGCTTCAATAAGCTTTATTGTGTGATTGCTTTCAAGCTGCTCAGCAAGAGAGCTTCCAATTTTTCCACCTCCAGCTATAACGACATATTTATAGGGTCTTCTTTTTTTCTCATTTCATTAATTACTTTTTTTGCGTCCTTTCTTCTGGCAATAAAGAAAACCTCATCTCCTGCTTCAACTGTAGTTGTCCCCTTGGGAATAATTGCCCCTCCTTTTCTAAAGATAGCTGCTACCCGTGTGTCTACATTGGGCATGTGTTTTTTAAGATCCCCTATTTCGTGACCTATTAAAGGACCTCCTTCTATGGCCCTAACGCCAACCAGATTAAGTAAACCATCACCAAATTCTAAAACCTGAAGAGAACCAGGAGTTTCAATTAAGGCTTGTATGTGATTTGTTATAAGCTTTTCTGGACTCACCACAATATCAACAGGTATAACCCCTTCCTCAATTGCTTTTTTAGTTCTATCTTTCAAATAGGATGATTCTCTAATTCTAGCAATAGTTTTAACATTTTCTGATAGAACCTTAGAGATTAGGCAAGAAACAATATTTATTTCATCACTGCCTGTTACTGCGACAACCATGTCTGCTTCTTTTATGCCAGAATTAACCAAAGTATTCGGGTAAGAACAGCTGCCATTAACAGTTTTTATATCTGCTTCTTCTTCTAGGTGATGAAGAGCGCTTTGGTCGTTATCAACAACCGTTACGTCGTTGTCTTCTTGAGACAATGAAATGGCCAGCGTGGTTCCAACTGTGCCTGCTCCAAGAATAATAATTTTCAAATGTTTTCCTTCCCGGAAATCAAGTTATGCGGATTATAAACCTATTTATGATTCTAACTATTAATTTTCAAGTGAAGAAGAGAATTTTTTTATCTGGAAAATCTTTTCCGCATTCCCCTTAGTGAAGTCCTCAGCACTAACGGGGTTTTTACCCTCAACCTGTAAAGACTGCAACCTCAGTGATTGATTATTTTGGCACCCCACATAAAGAGCACCGCCTTCTGCAGAAATCTCTCCTGGAGACAACAGGTGAGAAATTTTAGCTTTCGTTGAATTTAAAATTTTTATCCTTTTATCTCCAAAAAAAGTAAAGGCTCCATATTTGGGAAATAAAGCTCTTATTTTTCTTTCAATGCATTCTGCAGACTCTTGCTCCCAAAGTATTTCTGTTTCTTGCTTTTCAATTTTTTCAGCGTAAGTAGCAAGCTCTGAATCCTGATTTACTTCTTTAACTCCCCCCTCAGCAAGATCTCCTAGAAAACTTATAAGTTCAACCTTGCTTAAGTTTTGATATTTTTTTTCTAGGGTTCCAGAGTCTTCATCCTCATCAAAAGTGCAGGGAAGCAATTTCATAATAGGGCCTGTATCTAGTCCTTCATCCATCTTCATGTAAGTTATCCCGCCCTTGCTGTCCCCCTCCAGAATGCTTCTTTCTATTGGGGCAGCCCCTCTCCACCTGGGAAGTAAAGAGGCGTGAACATTAATACAACCAAACTTAGGCAAATTAATTATTTCTGGAGGTAGGATTAAACCATAAGCCACAACTAAAATAAGATCAGGGTTTATTGCCTTAAGGCCTTCAATAACTTCAGTATTATTTTTTAAACCCTTAGGTTGAATAACCTGTAATCCTTCTTTTTCAGAAAAGGTCTTTACAGGCGAAGGTTTTAGGTTTTTACCCCTTCCTGATTTTCTATCTGGCTGAGTAAGGACAGCCGCAACTTCATTTTTACTTTTGATTAATAAATCTAAATGAAAAGCAGAGAATGGTGTAGTGCCAGCAAAAACTATCTTCATTTCAAACAGCAGCCTTAGATATTTTTAATAACTTGCTCTTGATTCTTTGTCTTTTTAAATTAGACAAAAAGTCTACGAATATTTTTCCATCCAGGTGATCCATTTCATGTTGGACTGCCACAGCAAGCAAGTCAGTAGCCATAATTGTAAACCTTTCTCCTTCTATGTTTAGAGCCGTTATGTTTATCTCACTCGGACGGCTTACCTCTTCAAAAAAACCAGGAACAGACAAACATCCTTCGCTGTAGATTTTTTCTTCTTTATTTAGAACCTTTATCTTAGGATTGATCAAAACAAGGGGAGAATCCTTTTCATCAGTTACATCTACCACCAGGATTCTTTTATGAATAT
>JGI24816J26688_1000510_pt1 | contig 10096 bp, 9 predicted proteins | sample METZYME_3_250m_FD_26688 | JGI IMG/M metagenome (IMG submission 26688)
CGCTTTTGGTGGTTACTTTTGTAATGCGTTTAGCCATAACTACTTTCGAATTTCATATATGGCATTTAACCATAAAGACCTTCCTTGGTTTTGATAATATCCGTAAACTATCTTTTTAATATAATTTCTGGATCAATAGAGACTTATTATCAATTAAGGAGCAATAAATGCCATCTTTTGACGTCAAATCAGAATTAAATGCCCATGAAGTAACTAATGGAGTTGATCAAGCAAATAGGGTTATTGAAAATAGGTTTGACTTTAAGGGAACTGGAGCAAGATTTGAACTAACAGAAGGTAAGATAACTTTAACCTCTCAAGAAGAGTTTCAGATACACCAAATGCTTCCTATCTTAAAAGAGTCTTTGGCTAAACGAGGAGTAGACTTAAAAAGCTTAGAGCTAGGCAGCATAGAAGTAACAACAGGTAATGCAAAACAAGAGATATTTTTAAAAGAAGGTATAGATCAAGAGCTGTCTAAGAAAATCACACAAATGATTAAATCATCAAAAATTAAAGTGCAAGCTTCAGTGCAGGGAGAAAGTATTAGAGTCAACGGAAAAAAAAGAGATGATTTACAACAAATAATAAAAATCTTGAAAGAGGCAAACTTTGATCTGCCTTTACAATTTGAGAACTTTAGAGATTGAAATGAACGAATGGGTTGTCTCTCTCAAGGCTTATTTAAAGCCTAATCTTCTTCAAATTACCTTGTTGGGTCTATTGGCAGGGATACCTTTAGGGATGATAGCTGACCCATTAAATTACTGGTTATCAAAATCGGGCATTGATAGAGCTTCAATCGGACTNTTATCTGGAGTCTTTCTAACTTATTCATTCAAAGCACTTTGGGCTCCTTTGGTGGATAGAATACAAATCTTTAAACTTAAAGATATTGGTCAAAGAAAGAGTTGGCTTTTAGTAGCCCAAACATTTTCATTTATTTTTCTTATTTTAATTGGCTTAAATGATCCAAAAGAGAATTTTTCATTATTAGTTTTTTGCGTTTTTGCGCTAGCTTTTTTTTCTGCCACTCAAGACATCTGTATAGATGCTTTAAGAATTGAATTAGTTGAAACTAAAGAGCTGGGTAATTCAGCAGCTGTCTATCAATTAGGTTATAGGATTGGAGCTGTTTATATATCTCAGGTTTTGGGATTANTGATAGGGGGCTTAGTGGGTTATAGCCTTGCTTATTTAACAGTAGCTTTACTGTTTATCGCCTTGTCTATTTTAATTTATTTCAAGATGCCAGAACCAGAAAGAGAAATCAGGCCTTATATCTCGGTTTTTTCTGAACCCAAAAACTGGTTTAAAGATTCTTTCATAGAGCCAGTTAAAGACTTATACCAAAGGTATCAATCCGAGGTGGTGTTATTGCTTTTATTGATTTTCTTTTATCGTTTAAGTGATGTGTTCCTGGGGCCTATGGCTATGCCTTTTTATAGAGAAATAGGCTTCTCTGAAACTGAAGTAGCACTTGTAACTAATGCTTTTGGCGCCTTGGTGACAATTGTCGGTGTTTTTGCTGGAGGTCTTTTAGTACACAAGTGGGGGCTAGAGATAAATATTTTGTATGGAGCTATCTTAACGGCTTTAACTAACCTACCTTTTGTTTACCTGAATTTATTAGCCAGTGACTTAGATCCTACTAACGAATTTCGTTTTTTATGGGTTGTCATAGGCATGGATAATTTTACTCAAGGCTATATTGGTACGATTGCCATCACCTTTATATCTAGGGTTGTATCTCAAAGCTACACCGCGACACAATATGCTTTCTTAGCATTACTGGGCATATTGCCATCAAGGTTAGTAGGGATGTTTTCCGGTTATGTAGTTAACGACTTTGGCTACCATGATTTTTTTCTTATTGCTTCAGCTTTGGGCATACCGGCGATTTTGCTTTCTTACATCGTATGGAAGAAAAAACTAATTTTTTCTTCGGGCTAGATGGCTTGTTTATTTAGCATTAATCCCCACATTTACATAAGACATAAATGAAATATTTTTTACCGAGTTTTATCGTTTTACCTATCTTGGAAATGTATATTCTTATAGAGGTAGGTGGTTTTATAGGTGCTTTGAATACAATAGGGTTGGTTCTGTTAACAGCTTTATCGGGTTTAATACTTCTGCGTCAACAAGGCTTTAGGACACTACTAAATGCCAGAAATAAACTTATCCAAGCTGAATTACCAACTGAAGAGATAGTTACTGGTATTTTCTTGGCCATTGGAGGAGCTTTACTGCTCACACCGGGATTTGTTACTGATTTCATAGGATTTATGTGCTTGCTTCCATTTACTAGACGCTTTCTTATGTCACAAATTGCAACAAGTTTCTTTAATGTTTCAGAATTTTCCCAACAAAAAGAAGCAANACAAGGCAATTGGATCGAAGGTGAATATAAAAAAGATGAGTAAAAAAGCCTTATAAAAGCTTGAAAATTATGAATTCAACCCCAAATTCTAATTGAAAGAGGCTCAATGACATTGACGAATAGGTTTTCTAGATTAAAATGGCGCCCTTTTTTTAACATAGTGTTTATTTATAAATGGAGATAAACAGATGAAATTTGTACCTTTAGGAGATCGCGTTTTAGTTAAACGCACTGATGAAGAAGAAACAAGTGAGGGCGGCATAGTCCTACCTGGCTCAGCAGCTGAAAAACCTTCACAAGGTGAAGTACTTGCAGTAGGACCAGGAAAAACCCTTGATGATGGCAAAGTGCAAGCTGTAGCGGTTAAAGCTGGAGATGTAGTTGTATTTGGCCAGTATGCTGGCAGTAACACTGTCAAAGTAGATGGGGAAGAACTAGTGGTTCTTAATGAAAACGATATTCTCGGTATTCTCGGGAAATAATTAATATAAGAGGTTAAAAATGGCAAAAGAAGTCAAATTCGGTGAATCAGCCCGTCAAGGTATGTTAGCAGGCGTTAACATACTGTCGGATGCTGTAAAAGTTACCCTTGGACCCAAGGGAAGAAATGTAATTCTTGATAAATCTTTTGGAGCTCCAACTGTTACTAAAGATGGTGTTTCAGTAGCAAAAGAGTTAGAGCTACAAGATAAATTCGAAAATATGGGAGCACAAATGGTAAAAACCGTTGCTTCTCAAACCTCTGATGAGGCAGGAGATGGAACTACCACTGCTACAGTCTTAGCTCAATCAATTGTTAATGAAGGCTTAAAATCAGTTGCTGCAGGTTTCAACCCTATGGATCTGAAGAGAGGAATAGACAAGGCAGTTGCTGCTGCAGTGGCAAACATACTAGATGCTTCTCAGCCTTGTGAAGAAGATACTGCAATTGCTCAAGTGGGAACTATTTCCGCTAATAGCGATACGCAAGTAGGAGAAATAATTGCTGAAGCTATGCAAAAGGTTGGTAAAGAAGGGGTTATTACTGTTGAAGAAGGCAGTGGAATTGAGAATGAACTCGAAGTTGTTGAAGGAATGCAATTTGACAGAGGGTATCTGTCTCCTTATTTCATTAACAATCAAGACAGAATGACGGCAGAATTAGAAGATCCTTTTATTCTGTTGCATGACAAGAAAATCTCTAATATTCGCGAGCTACTTCCTCTTCTAGAAGCTGTAGCAAAAGCTGGAAGACCTCTTTTGGTTATAGCAGAAGATGTTGAAGGAGAAGCCTTGGCTACTTTGGTTGTCAATAACATGAGAGGAGTAGTTAAAGTATCAGCATGTAAAGCACCAGGATTTGGTGACAGAAGAAAAGCGATGCTTGAAGATATTGCTATCTTGACTGGAGGAACTGTTATTTCTGAAGAAGTAGGCCTTAGTCTTGAGGGAGCGACTATTGATGATCTAGGTCAAGCTAAAAAAGTTGAGTTAAACAAAGAAGACACAGTCATCATTGATGGTGCCGGGTCTTCCGATAATATTTCAGGAAGAGTAAATCAAATACAAACTCAAATAGAAGATACTTCTTCTGATTACGACAGAGAGAAACTGCAAGAACGAGTAGCTAAATTAGCTGGTGGTGTAGCAGTGATAAAAGTTGGAGCAGGGTCTGAAGTTGAAATGAAGGAAAAGAAAGCGAGAGTTGAAGACGCACTTCATTCTACTAGGGCTGCTGTGGAAGAGGGTGTTGTAGCCGGAGGCGGTGTTGCTCTAGTTAGAGCTCAACAAGAGATTGAAGGCCTTGAAGGAGACAATGAAGATCAAAATGTTGGTATTAGCATTGCATTAAGATCGATGGAAACACCTCTTAGGCAAATTACAGCTAACTCTGGAGAAGAAGCTTCTGTTATTTTGGACAAGGTCAAAGAAGGAAAAGGTAATTTTGGTTTTAATGCCGCTACTGGAGAGTATGGCGATATGATTGAAATGGGTATTCTGGATCCAGCTAAAGTAACCAGAACAGCACTTCAAGCTGCTGGTTCAGTTGCCGGTTTAATGATCACAACTGAAGCCATGGTTTCTGATATGCCAGAAGAGAATGCAGGGGGAATGCCTCCTGGAATGCCTCCTGGAATGGATGGAATGGGCGGCATGATGTAAGAAGAAAAAGGCCCTTAGGGGCCTTTTCTTTATCCTATCAATATTTTCATAGTTGCTTGTTATCTTGTAAGATAATCTAAAAAGGGGAGTCGTATGGAAGAATTAGTAAATATGTTATTTCGTTGGGGGCACATCCTGGTGGGTGTTACCTGGATAGGGCTTTTATATTATTTTAATTTTGTACAAACTGAATACTTTAAAGAAGCCGAGGAGAATGCCAGAAAAGATGCGGTAGCAAAACTAGCACCTAGAGCATTATGGTGGTTTCGTTGGGCTGCATTTTTTACTTTCTTAACCGGTCTATATTTACTGTATGCAATTACCTTAAGAGTTAATTTAGACATCATTTTTGGTGTCACTATGGGTACCTTTATGATGTTAAATGTTTGGGGCATTATCTGGCCTAATCAAAAAATTGTTATCGGTATTAAGGAAGGCGACGCCGCGGTTGCTGGGCCCAAAGCAGGTTTGGCTTCAAGAACAAATACTTTGTTTTCTCTTCCGATGCTTTACTTTATGGTTTCTTCATCTCATTTACCGCATGGAGGTTATTTAATGGTTCAAGGTGACATGAGTTCCAATGCCTTTTTGGCAGGGATCATAATTATTCTGGCCATTCAAGCAAATGCCATTTGGGGAAAGATGTTTGGTTTTATAACTTCAGTTCGAGATGTAATAATTTCTGGTTTTGTGCTGACNGTAATTCTTTCTANCATCAGCNATTANTTATAAATTGACAAACAAAAATTAAGAGGGCTTAAGGCCCTCTTTTTTTGACCAATTATTATTTCGTAAGGTTAGAATGCCGAGATGGATCCGCAACTACAGGTAGCACTAATAATATTTATATTATTAGGTTTCCTCATATGGGGAAAGTGGAGATACGACGGAGTAACCCTAACTGCTCTAGCCATAATGGTCCTTTTAGGTTTAGTTCCTGCAAAAGAAGCTTTCCTAGGCTTTGGACACCCAGCTGTAATAACCGTTGCTTTGGTGCTTTTGATAAGTAAAGGGTTAGAAAAATCAGGTTTTATAAATATGATTGGGGATACTTTGAGGCGGAATATTAGTGGAGAATTCCAATTCTTAGTCCTTCTAATGTTAGTAGCCGGTTTTCTTTCATCATTTATGAATAACATTGGTGCTATGGCGATGCTGTTACCAATAACTATTGGAATAGCACAGAAAATGGAATGGAACCCTTCTAAGTTTCTAATGCCATTAGCCTTTGCCTCTATTCTTGGCGGAATGAATACCAAGATAGGGACACCGCCTAATATTATTATTTCTGAGTTCAGAGAAGATTATGTTAATAAAAGCTTCGAATTCTTTGATTTTGCTTTTGCAGGTTTTCCAGTTAGTTTCGTTGGAATACTTTTCATAGCATTAATAGGTTGGCGTTTAGTTAAATTAAGAGAAGGAGGGAGTGCGCAGAGACCATTGCTAGATATCCAAGATTATTTGGTGGAAATGACAATTTCTGAAGAAAGTGATTTGGTAGGTAGAAGGGTACATGAGTTAACAGCTAAACTTGGCTCAGATAATGTTCTAATGGGAGTGGTTTCTGATAAAGGCACTATCAGAAAACCCCACCATCGAGAAACTTTTGAAGCTTTACAAATACTGGTTTTAAAAATTTCTCCTGATGATGTAGCTGGTGCCCAAACTGAGTTTGGACTGATAATTGATCCTGAACTAGAAGACCCCACTCAACAAGGCGAATTGGGTGAGATTGAAGCAATGATTACTCCCAGATCTAGACTGATAGGGCGTAAGTACAATTACTTTAAACGTATGGCCAGAGGGGTGCTCTCACTCCTTGGTTTATGGAGGCAAGGAACCAAGCTAAGAAGAAGATTAGCTAGGGAAATTTTTAAAGCAGGAGATGTCTTGCTGCTTTCAACTAGGGATAGTGATGAAAGGGCTGCTGAAAAACTCGAACTACTGGGTTTAATGCCTCTGTGGCAGAGAGAACTTGATGTTTTGAGGGATACCTCAAAAGTTTGGCAAGCATTATTAATATTCGCGATTGCACTTATCTCCGTTATCTTTTTTAACATTAATATAATTGTGGCCTTTCTTCTTTGTGTTTTAGCTTATGCAGCTAGAAGATTATTAACAGGCAATGGATTGTACAGACATATTGAATGGCCAGTTGTGGTGATGCTGGGTGCCATGATTCCTATCGGCGGAGCTCTAACGAGTTCAGGACTCACTGTTACCAGTGCTAACTTTATTACTACTTATCTTTCAGACGTCAATATTGCTTGGGTACTGATAGTGATTCTCGTTTTCACAATGTTTATTTCTGATCTAATCAATAATGCTGCTACTGCTGTAATAATGGCTCCGGTCTCAATACAAGTTGCAAATCAAATGGGTCAGCCTATAGAGCCTTTTTTAATGGCCGTGGCTGTTGGAGCAAGCTGTGCTTTTCTTTCCCCGATCGGCCATCAATGCAATACGCTAGTAATGGGACCGGGCAATTATAGATTTTCGGATTATTGGAAACTCGGTTTACCTTTGGAGATTTTAATTGTCTGTATTTCAATACCAGTCATTATGAATACCTGGTTTTAATATTAGGGGACTTAATCCTTAAGACTGGTTTTCAACATATATCGATTGACTTGGGAAAGCAAAGTCAGATCCATTCGACTCTACGGCTTCTATTATCTTGAATATTAGTTTTTCCTTTAGATCGCTAAAATCAGCAAAACCCACTGGATCGGTATGACAAATCAGCTTTAAATCTATGGAGCTGGCACCTAGCTCTGAAACTTTTACAAAGTTGTCTTTCGTTAAGTCTACCGGTAGGTTCTTTTTATCTTTTATGTAGGACTCAATATCTAGACAAATACTCTTTAATTGATCAATTTTAGTGCTATAGGTCAGGTTGATTGTCCAGTCTAGCCTTCGTATCTCCATCATTTGATGATTTACTACCTGAGCATCAGATAAGTCAGCATTAGGAACAAAAACAGGGGAAGAATCAAATAATCTGACCGTTGTGGACCTAAATCCTATATTGTCAACTATTCCATGAAGAGAGTCTCCTATCCTTATTCTGTCTCCCTTTTGAAATCTGTTTTCACTTAAGATAAAGATACCAGCAAAAATATTCTTAAATACGTCTTGTGCTCCTAAAGCTAGGGCTACCCCAAAGAGACCCAAGCCTGCAATGATAGGACCAACTTGTATTCCCCATATATCGAGAATCATAGCTGCGGCAATAATCCAAATAAGAACTGCAAGTGTCTTTCTTAGCCAATCGACCATAGCTTCTGTCATCCACTTGTTATCCAAAAGAGATAACAATGGACCGCATAGGTTTGCTAGAGCACTAAAAATGGTAAATATCACAAGCATTTTAACTATAGTGGTTGCAAAAAAGTCGACAGACCCCTCAAGAGGTAAATAAAAGGTAATTAGATAAAACCCAAAAACTATAGGAATAAGACCCAACGGATTCCTAAGCGATTCTAGGATTTTATCGTCTAATCGGTTATCTGTTTGACCAGCTTTCTTGCTTAACCAGTCTATTAATTTTGTAGATAAAAGTCTTCCTATCAGCCAGCTAACTACAATTATTACTAGGCAAATAATTATTTCACCAATGCCAAACCCTCTTATTCCTTCATTCCAAGTTTCTTTTAATATTTCAATAAAATTATTCATTAGTCATCCTCTTCTTCGTCATCAGTCTCTAACTTAATCCTTTCAGCTTTTGCCATCTTAACTACATTATCTTTAATTAGAACGGTTTCTAGTCTATAAGGGCCTATTGTAATTCCAACATTACTTTCTGGAATAGATTGAGCCGTTTCCAATATTAGTCCACTAAGGGTTTTAGGACCATCAGTAGGTAAATCCCAGTCTATTCTACGATTAATATCCCTAATCATCATACTGCCTTCTAGCATAAAAGTGCCATCAGCCTGGGGCATGATATCCATTTTTTCTAAAGAATCAGAGGTAATTTCGCCAACTATTATCTCTAGAATATCTCTTAAAGTAACTAGGCCTTCTATATCCCCATATTCATCTACAATTAAACCAACGCGCCTATTTTCTAATTGAAAATTAGATAGTTGTATATTTAAAGGGGTGTTTTCAGGTATAAATAAAGGGTCTTCCACAAAGGTTTTTAATAAGGTTTTGCTAGGCTTTTCTAGACTAAGAAAATCGGCTTTTCTATTTGAACTTAAGAATCCAGATATATTATCTATTGTATCTTTGTAAAGAGGGATGTGCGTGTATCTAACTTTATTTAAGTTCTTAACTATGGTCTCAATGTCATCTTTTATATTAATACCCACAATTTCATTCTTAGGAATCATCACATCGTTGACTGATAAGTAATCCATATCAAAGATACCCATCAACATGTCTTGTTGCCTTTTGGGCATCCCGGAAGAAAGCAGAATGGCTCTTAATTCTTCTGACCCCAGCTCTTGGTCTATTTCTTTTTCTGGGTTTATGCCAAGAAGCTTTACCAAAGAATTTGAAATATAACCTATCAGAACTACCAAAGGATTTAGAATTTTCGCTAGAGGTTTTAAGATAAAGGAAGCTGGGAAGGCAATACTTTCAGGTTTAAGAGCCGCAATGGTTTTAGGGCTTACTTCAGCAAATATTAGAATGATTAAAGTTAACACTACCGTTACATAGAAAACCCCAGCGTCTCCCCAAAGGCGTATGGCTATTATTGTTGCTAAAACCGAAGCAAGAATATTAACAAAATTGTTACCTATTAAAATTACACCTAAAAGCTTGTCGGTCCTGGCTAAAAGTTTGTTTACTCTTCTTGCAGCCTTGTGTCTGTTTTTTACTAAGTACTTAAGCCGATAACGATTTATAGCCATCATGCTAGTTTCAGAACTTGAAAAGAATGCTGACAGGACTATTAATAGCCCAACTAGAGTAAAGAGGATCCAGATTGGAATTTCGTTCAATGGAGTTAAGCTAAGTAAGCTCTAAGAGTAAAAAGGAGTTCAAAAATACAAATTAATTATTATTTTGTTTCATTATAACTTAAGGCGTCATTTCTGAAAAATAAGCCGAAATGTAATTTTTAGTTGAAAGGTATGGGATATCCCTTAGAATGAGCGCCTTTTTAGGCATATAGACAGAAATAATTAATGTTAACAATCCGTTTAGCTAGAACAGGGGCAAAAAAAAGACCCTTTTTTCATATAACTGTAGCTGATTCAAGAAAACCTAGAGATGGACGGTTTATTGAAAGAGTTGGCTACTTCAACCCTATATCTAAAGGCAAAGAAGTCCGTATAGAAATTAATCAGGATAGAATTGATTATTGGCTTTCCCAAGGGGCAAATATAAGTGATAGGGTTTTGACTCTAATAAAAGAAAGTAACGAAACTCCTGAAGAAAAGGAGAAACGAGAGGCTAAAAAAGAAAAAAGAAGGCTTAGAAAGTTAGCCAAGAGAGCAGAAGCAAAAACCTCAGATGAGCCTGCTAAGGCAGTTCAAGAGGGTGAAGAAGCACCAGCAGAAGAAGCACCAGCAGAAGAAGCTCCTACGGAAGAGGTTGCAGAAGCTCCTACAGAAG
>JGI24816J26688_1000521_pt1 | contig 10040 bp, 8 predicted proteins | sample METZYME_3_250m_FD_26688 | JGI IMG/M metagenome (IMG submission 26688)
TTCAGTGGTAACCTAAGATTCCATTGAGGGACACACACCCCCCCTCCACCTACGGTGGGGGGGTGTGTGGGATAATCCGTTGAAGGGAGCCCGGAAACTCTGTCCCCACAACTTCTTGCACCGCTCGACCTCCCTCTGGGGCGTGTCTGAAGGTTCGCCGATGAGGACCGCCTTGCATCAGTCCCACCTAGATGCGGGTGGCAAGATGGTCGACTTCCACGGTTTTGAGTTACCGATCTGGTACTCGTCGATACAGGAGGAGCATCTGGCGACGAGGGCCAGCGCAGGACTGTTCGACGTGTCCCACATGGGCTTCTTCCGCTTCTCGGGCAAAGACGTGCGCTCATGGTTGAGTAGCATTGCGACTCAGGAGTATTTGAACTTCGCAAGCGGAAGATGCGGGTACACACACTTCCTCGATGAAAATGGCCACATCATCGACGATATGATTTTCGCAGTCACAAACGATGCAGAAATTCACGCCAGTGGTTGCTCATCATGGCAAGATAGCGGGGCTTCCGTCGTACTTGGCGTACCCAACGCCAGCATGGTAGGTGCGATGTGGGAGCACTTCCAAAAGTACCTTCCAGCAGATGGCTCGGTCACAATTGAGAATCTTTCAGATGAGACCAGCATCCTCGCACTACAGGGCCCTAACAGCCCCGCCATTCTCGCCGATGTCCTCGGTGAAGAGAATGTCATTGCTCGCTTCAAAGGCCAAGCCATCAGATCAAATGAACTCGGCATTAGCGGTTGGATACAAGGCACTGGTTACACCGGTGAGCGAGGAGCAGAGATATTCGTTCCAAATTCGCAAGCACCGCAATTGTGGCGTTCTCTTATCGAAAGGGGTGCAGTGCATGGCCTTGTCCCTGTAGGTTTGGGGGCTCGAGATACCCTTCGCTTGGAGAAGGGGTACNTGCTGTCGGGTCAGGACTTCCTCTGGCCCGGCCTCGGTGAGGAGCCGGAGGCCAATCTGCCCGAAGGCTTCCTCTCTAGAAACACCGCAGAGACGGCAGTACCGTACGGACTGGACACCGAGCACGATTTCGTAGGCAGGCATTGGGTCATCGAGTCACTCGAGTCAGGAGCCAAGTGGCAAGGTTTGGAGTGCTTGGAGAGAGGACCCTCGCCAAGGCCAGGGCACGCCGTTCTCTCGGCCGAGGAGGAGGGTGCGAGCATACTCGGTTACGTCACCAGTGGAGGCCCCTCACCCAGTCTTGGACGGACTGGGATAGCGATGGCGTACCTACAGCCAGCTAGTCTGGGCCAGGAGGTCTGGATACAGTCGAGCCCGCGCAAGAGGGTCAAAGCAAGCATCAGAAGACCACCGTTCGTGTGATCCACGCAATCAGAATAGAAGTTGGCCGGGAAAATCCTCATTGCTGTCCTGCCCTTTCACGGGACATGATGGAGGGCGCCCGCGGCACAATAGAGGCTGTGGCAATCAAGAATCTGCAGGAGGTACTGCGCAGTAAGGGCTTGTCTGCAGAGGCTCTGTTCTCAAAGTACGACTTGGATGGTAACGGCACGCTTTCCGAGGACGAGTTCGCGGCGGCCCTCGAGTCAATCACCGGCCAGCAGGCACCTGCGGCCGTAATTAGGGCAGTGTTCGGGGCCATAGACGCCAATTCGGATGGCTCTGTGGATCTGCCTGAGATACTGGTCCTCATGGACGGAGGCTCAACTGAATCAGTCCCGGTTGGAGGGGGCGTTTCGATCTCCGACCATCCCAACGAAGCATACAACGGCGAGTACGACCTGCAGGGCACTCAAATCAACGGCAAGCCCTGGTACAAGAGCGCAGGAGGGAACCGCCTCTACTTCTACAACGCCAACAGCGGCGGCGCACCCTCGTGGAGCCTCGACGACAGGGAGCAGGACGGCAGCAACGACTGGTACAGAGGGGGCTGGTCGCGACCAAGGGGCGATGGCTCACTGCCCACCGGAACTAGGAGATGGGTCGGTGTGGGCAGGATTACCATCTCCTCTGCAGGTGGGTCGGGCGAGTCAACCGTCGATGATGCCGCCGAACCAGAGTCCGCAGGAATCAAAATCACTCTGCCACGGTCGTCGTTCAAGAGTGGCGAGAATATCGATTTCTCCTTCACGGCCCCCGAACTACCAGGAGACGCCTGGATAGGAATCGTACCGGCAGAGATCCCGCATGGCGACGAGGCAGTCAATGACCAGCACGAAACTAGCTACAAGTATCTCGAAGGCAGGACCAGCGGTGGTTTCACTCTGCCCAACCCAGGACTAGGGGAATGGACTCTGAGGTTGCACGACACGGACAACAATGGACGCGAACTAGCCTATGTGCCGTTCAAGGTCGCAGTTGATGAACCGCCCTCTGCTCCAGATTCCGATGCAGGTAAATCCGAATTCGACAAGATTACAGATAATTTCCCAGAGTTGATATCCAAGTTGGAGCAGTCCGTCACAGATGGGGGTCTGTCAGTCGAGCAGGCTAGGGCGATTGCCGATTCTGAGGTTGAGAAGGAGATCGAGAAACTGCCTTTCAGCGTACAGTCCGCTGCTCGAAGAATCTGGAGGATTCGTGCCAACTCTGTGCAGGAACAAATCGTCTCGAGAATGCCAAGCCCCGAGGCCATAGCTGCCGGAGCAGCCGCAGTGGGTGTTGCGGGCGCAATTACTGCTGATATGGGTAAAAACGCCGAAGAAGAAGCCGCTGCTGCTGCGAAAGCAGAAGAGGAAGCACCCGTTGATTCAGGGGATCTGAAATATGCCAGCCACGATACCTGGCACGAGGAGCGGCATGTCGACATCCCAGAACAGGTCGACATCCCAGAACAGGTCGACATCCCAGAACAGGTCGACATCCCAGAACAGGTCGACGTTCGTGAGCAGCGAGGCTCTGCATGGCACGACAGTCACCGCGTAACTAGGTCCTCGAGAGTCTCGGTGCCCGACAGGGTATCAGTCACTTCCCGCAGGAGGGCACCTCCTCCTGCCCGGTCTACGGCAATCCCAGAAGCAGCTCCTCAGGACGCCGCACAGGTAAGCGAAGTCGGCAGCCTCGCTGATGTCGCCGCAGCGTTCACCAATTCTAGGATGCTCTCTGACCAGAGGAGGCTTGCCGACTCTGTCGAGGGACAGTCTCACGACATTTCGATAAAGGTCACAACCGCCCCCGAGCGCACCTTCGGAATAGGTGTGGACGACGCCTACAGGGGCGGAAGCACTGTAATTTCCGAGGTCCTTGGAGTGGGGGAGGTCGAGATCCGACTTCGAAGCGACGCTGATTCAGGCTCGTTCCGAAGTGGTTCCGAGCACTCGCTGAACGCATCCATAGCCGGGTGGAACGGGATTCACAAGCGACTGATAATGTACGCTCAGTGACCTGCAGCCTCAAAGGCCTCTGCAATCATCTCATCGAGACTGATTTGTGGCCTGAAGCCGAATCTTTCCTCAAGCCCCCATGCATCGACGATTCCGAAGACCTCTCCTTCGTCGCTCTGTCCGAACTCGGGGTCGCACCCCGTCCTCTGCTGGTAGAAAGCTGCCAAGTCCTCCATCGATATTCCCTTACCTGAACCGACTGCGATACTCTCTCTGGTCGGAGGTGGGCTGGAAAGAACCGCATCGATTACCCTGACGAGGTCCTGGACGTGGATGAAGTCCTTGAGATCGGATCCATCTCCCGGGATGTTGATCCAGCCGATTTGACACTCCTCGGCCCATCTGTGCAGCAGGCCGTTACCCGGCGGGCCTTCTAGGGGGACTCCTTGGACATTCGATGCCCTGATGATGCTCACTGGCCGCTCGGCCTCGGCTCGCTCCAGCGCGTTCTCCTCCACCCACAGTTGCCCCTCGGCTGCGATGTCACGAGGGGCTAGGGTGGACTCTAGCCCGTAGTAAGCATCCCCTGCTTTCCACTGAGGGTGGACACGCAGGGTCCCGAGGATTACGAGGTGCAATCCGCCGTGCCTGTCGACTGCGTCGAGGATTGGCCTCGAGGCCTCTCTCATCGAGATGTAGGCCTCTCTGTCGGTACGTCCCACCGAGGTGTCGACTGGACGCGAGTTGATGTGTATCACTGCGCTGCAGGGAGTTAGCATCGCGTCGAGGGACGTGGCGTCTGAAAGCGCCTCGTCGGACACTACCACAGCAGAGTCACCCAGCATTTCTGCGATGTAAGGCGCGACGAACGCGTCGGATGCCGAGATTGCTACCCTCATGCTATCGCGACTGACTCTGTTCAGGCAATTAAGAGTGTGTCGGTGGCCCGTCTGAGCCAGCCCACGAACATTGAAGACTCTCGCTATTCTCCTCGGTGCGCCGAGAGGCGGGAGAAAGTCGCAGTGGACCAATTGCCGAATCTCGGACGCGAGCATGAGATGCTTGGTGCAATGGGGATGAGTTCGGTCGACGAGCTGTTCTCAGACATTCCCGAGGACATCCGCAGAGACTCGCCCCTGCCTCTGCGCGGACCGCAGTCCGAGGAGGAGATCTGGGCCGACGCCCAGCGACTGCTCGGGGTCAACGTGAGCCTTGACGATAGGCCGAGCTTCCTCGCTGCCGGGCTGGCGAGGAACTTCGTTCCCACTATGGTCGGCATGCTCGCGACCCGAGGGGAGTTCCTTACGTCCTACACTCCCTACCAGCCCGAGGTCAGCCAGGGCATGCTGCAGGCGATGTGGGAGTTCCAGACGATGGTGAGCGAACTGGTCGGCCTGCCGGTGGCAAATGTCTCGATGTACGACGCATCGACAGCAGCGGCCGAGGCCATCACCTGCGCGGTCCGCGTCCATCGACGCAAGGCTAAGCAGGCAAATGTCGTCTATGTCTCCATGTTCGTACCTCCTGAAAGGCTTGAGGTAATCAAGAACTACACCCAGGGCAGCGGCATCGAGATTAGGATGCTAGAGCACCTCGAAGACGGTCACATAGACCTGAGCTCGGCTGCCGGGGCTGCTGGTTGCTGCGCTGTGTACGTGGAGCAGCCGAGCGCCTTCGGCATCCTCGATCCCGGACTGATTGCCCTGAAGGAGGCGATCGGAGATGAGACAGCACTCGTCGTCGGCGTCGACGCCGTGTCCCTGGGCATCGTCGAGCCCCCAGGCAATTGGGGTGCCGATATAGTGGTCGGTGAGGGCCAGCCGTTCGGTATCGGCCCGACCGCAGGCGGGCCAATCTACGGTATCTTCGCTTGCGGTGAGAGGTACACCAGACAGATGCCGGGAAGAATCGTCGGTCTGACGAGAGATGTGGACGGGAAACGCGCGTTCACACTCACACTATCAACGCGCGAGCAGCACATCCGTAGGCACCGCGCGACCTCGAACATCTGCTCGAACGAGACCCTGATTGCGCTGATGGGGGCGATGCACATGGCGCTACTGGGTCCTCGGGGCATCGAGAGGCTGGCTCTGCGCGTGGCCTCGGCCACTGAGGCCACGAAGCGAGCAGTGATCGCAATCGACGGCATCGATCTGGTCGACCCTCAGGCCAGCAACTTCCGGGAGTTCGCCGTCAAGCTGCCCGGAGAGGCCTCGGACGCACTGGCTCACCTCGACGCTAGTGGGGTGCTTGGGGGATTCGATCTAGGGGCTTGGTGGGACGGCATGTCGACATGCCTGCTCATCGGAGCTGACGAGCGCACCAGCGAGTCTGACATCAATGCTCTCGCTGCGGGGCTGACGTCATGGCTTGAGGAGGCTGGCGCATGAGCGATCTGTTCGCATTCAACGGCGCCGAGGGTGCCGGATGGTCCCAACCCGCTCCCTCGCTGGGCGACGATGACTCGTGGTCAACGGTTCCGGAGGCCCTACGACGCGCTTCGCCACCCGCATGGCCCAGAGCCAGCGAGCCCGAGCTGGTCCGCCACTACACCTGGCTGTCGAGCCGGAACTTCGGCATCGACACCGGATTCTACCCATTGGGCTCGTGCACGATGAAGCACAATCCTAGGCTGAATGAGAGGATTGTCCAGTTGCCTGGAATCGACCGCATCCACCCTCTACAGCCAGAGCACCAGATTCAGGGNCTTCTGGCNATCTTCTTCGAGATGCAGGAGATGCTCGCAATGTGCTCCGGGATGGACGANGTGACACTGCAGCCGGTCGCTGGGGCGCAGGGCGAGTTCACCGCCATGCGCTGCATNCAGGAGTACCACCGCAGCANCGNCCAAGGNCATCGTGACAAGGTCATCGTTCCAGACTCCGCACACGGGACCAACCCGGCGTCGGCGGCGATGTGCGGCTACAGCATCATCGAGATTCCGAGTGCGGCCGACGGAAGAATCGATCTCGCTGCCCTCGAGGGAGCGGTGGGCGACGACACCGCGGCGATGATGATCACCAATCCATCTACGCTCGGAGTCTTCGAGCCGGACATCTCAACGGCAGCCGAGATAGTCCACTCGGCAGGCGGTCAGATGTACTACGACGGCGCCAACTTCAACGCCATCCTCGGCAAGACCGACCCCGGTCGTATGGGTTTCGACGCGGTACACTACAATCTGCACAAGACCTTCAGTCAGCCACATGGCGGTGGCGGACCTGGCAGCGGTCCGATTGGGGTGAAGTCGCACCTCGCACCCTTCCTGCCCAGCCCGATAGCCGATCGCAGGGAGCGATTAGAAGAGGATCTCAAGGGCGTGGGCGACGGCTACTGGTACGTCTGGAGGGAGGTCGGCGAGTCCAGTATCGGCAAGGTCCAGCAGTGGCACGGTAACTCGGGTGCCGTGGTTCGTGCCTGGGCGTTCTACCGCAGATATGGCAGGGAGCTGGAGCGGATGAGCGAGCACGCCGTACTGAATGCCAACTACTTGCGCCACCGCATCATGAATCCCGATTCCGAGACCGCAAAGAGGATGCACGCGATGCCGCTTGACGGTGCTCCCGCCGAGGTGGTGAAGCATGAGTTCACTCTGTCGATGAGTGCGCTGAAGGACGCAGTCGGCGTCACTGGTCGGGACGTGGCCAAGAGGCTGTTGGACTACGGGGTCATGGCCCCTACTCTCTACTTCCCAATGATAGTGCCAGAATGCCTGATGATAGAGCCCACTGAGACCGAGTCGAAGGAAGTCATGGATCGCTTCGCCGCCGACTTGCACTCGATAATGTGTGAGGATCCTGAGATTGTGACCACGGCCCCCCACTCCACAGATGTCAGGAGGGTGGACGAGGTATGGGCGGCTCGCAATCTGGTTCTCCGACATCCGGGCTTCGAGTGAGCCGAAGCGAACAAGACCTGACGGCCCTTGCGCGCTCTATGGAGAAGGGACTGGATCACCAGTGGCTGGCGGGGGAGCCCCGATGGTGGAGGCTTCCCGACGATGCCTCCCAGCCCGATGTCAGGAAAGGAGAGGCGAACCCCCCCGAGTCATGGCGGAGCACCACCTCAAAGGAAGGTGGTAGGGGCTGGGCCAGACAACGACTCAAACCGGTCGTATCATCGATACTGATACCCCTCGCATGGTCGCCGATGTTCCTGTTCCTCGCTGCAGTTCCCCTCGCACTCCCCGACCGTCTCCCTGCTGACGACCAGAGCGTAGCCGCGCTCTTCTTCACTCTGACCTGGGTTCTGGTGCTGGTGCCGCTGTACCTAGCCCGTTCCAACCAACCGATGTCTGAGGGCAGCGTCCTGTCCCTGCCCTTCGACTGGGCGACCTTCGTCGTGGCCGCGGTAGCCTTCCCCCTCCACATACTGGTGGACCCGGTGCTCGGTTGGATTTCTTACGCCCTGTTCTGGATCGCATGGGTCCGCACTTACCGCAGGATCGAGAAGATACTGCAAATCCCAGCAGCGAGGTGGCTTCTGCCGATAGACCAGTCGAGCTGGAATTCGTCTTCCATGTTGCCTTCCGAGTGGCAGGTGATATCCGAGAACTGGACCACTGGTTCGATTGCGCGAATCAACTGCGAATATGGCCATCTGTCAATAGCTGGAGTCAGCCGAGGCAGCGACCGCTTCCTCGCTCTAACCCTGCTCGATGGTGCCGGTTTCGTCCACGACCCGTTCTCCGACGGTCCAGTCGGAGAGGCTCTGGCCGGTGTTCTACTGTCGCAGCCACCGGTGTCCCACCCCGGGCTGGAGTGGCCCGAGAGGCTTCTCGTCGGCGATGCGCAGAGCGAGGACGCCGCTCCGACGGCAGGCATTTGAACCGACCACGTCCCGGCAGTGCATGGACGTCTGCATCCTGCTTGGGTCCAAGACCGACTTGCCGGTCGCCGACAAGTGCACCGCCGTGCTCTCTGAGTTCGACATCCCGCACGAGGTCAGAGTCGCTTCGGCCCATCGTGCTCCCAAGTACCTCGAAGACGTGGTCGCGTCGGCCATCGAAGACGGGTGCCGAATTTTCATCGGGATGGCCGGGATGGCAGCGGCCCTTCCAGGTGTGGTCGCAGCGATGACCACCCTACCGGTAATCGGTGTACCTGTCGGGGGCAAGGTGCCGCTGGACAGCCTTCTCTCGATAGTCCAAATGCCTCCAGGGATGCCGGTGGCAACCGTAGGTGTCGACCGCGGTGACAACGCCGCCGTGCTCGCCATCCAGATGCTCGCCATGAGTGACGCCGACCTCGCCTCCAGATTCGCCGAGTGGCGAAAGTCACGCACTGCGAGAGTCATCGCGGACGACGAGTCGCTGAGGGAGTGAGCGCTTGATGCAGACGCAGATGCTCGTTGACGAAGCCATCGAAGCCCTCCAGTCTCAGATTGACGACACCGCGATCATCGCCTGCTCCGGAGGTATAGACAGCACAGTGGCCGCAGTGCTGGCTCACCGTGCTGTGGGCAGTCTTCTGCACTGTGTCTATGTCGACACCGGCCTGATGCGCAAGAACGAGTCAGAGGAGGTCGCACAGATGTTCACCGATCTCGGTATCGAGCTCAAGGTGGTGGATGCCTCGGAGCGCTTCTTGAATCATCTCTCAGGAGTCACCGACCCAGAGGAGAAGCGCAAGGTCATCGGCGAGCAGTTCATCCGGGTCTTTGAGGACGAGCAGGGTGGCTGCGGAGCCAAGTTCCTAGTTCAGGGCACCATAGCGCCCGACTGGATAGAGTCCGGTGGCGGTGAGCGCGACGTCATCAAGTCGCACCACAATGTCGGTGGACTCCCAGAGGACGTCGACCTAGTCATCGTTGAGCCATTGCGTGAGTTCTACAAGGACGAGATTCGCGCTATCGCCCGCGACCTCGACATCCCGTCGAGTGAGCGTCAGCCGTTCCCCGGCCCGGGCCTCGCAGTTCGGGTGCTCGGTGAGATCACACCGGACAGGGTAGCGGCCTGTCGTGAGGCCTGCCACATCGTCGAGACTCGCCTACAGACCGCGGCCGCCGAGGATAGGTGCGAGCTGCCCTGGCAGTACTTCGCAGCCCTACTTCCGGTCAGGAGTGTTGGCGTGCACGGTGACGCGCGCGTACACGGTGAGACGGTGGTGGTGAGGGCGGTGACGAGCCTAGACGGGATGAGTGCCAAGTACTCAGAGATACCACACGATTTACTGGCCGAAATCAGCACCGAAATCACCAATTCCCTGAAGGGCCAAGTGAACAGGGTAGTCTATGATATCACTCACAAACCACCCGGAACAATTGAGTGGGAGTAATCCGATTCTTTGATGAAGGATGGGGCCAGCCGCGAGTCAGGCCGACATAGCTTAGTTGGTGGAGCGGTGGACTGTTAATCCACAGGTCGCAGGTTCGAGTCCTGCTGTCGGCGCCACATCAGTCCCTGCGTGCGAAAGCCGCAAGTGCCAGCACCGTTAGTGCAGATAGCAGGCCAAACCCAGGGGTGCCCTCGCTCTCCGGCTCTACAATCGGGTCGTTCGCATCGCACACCCCGTTGCTGTCGTAGTCCACAGGAGTGCTGTCGCTGTCGTACTGGTCAGTGCCGCATTCATCCTCTTCAGCATCGGACCAACCGTCATTGTCGTCGTCTAGGTCGGAGTTGTCCCCAATTCCGTCGCCGTCGGTGTCGTCCCACTCGCTCGGGTCATTCGGGCTCGCATCATCTCCGTCTGCGACGCCGTCTCCGTCGTCGTCGGGATCGAGGTCGTCGCACTGGCCAT
>JGI24816J26688_1000525_pt1 | contig 10018 bp, 10 predicted proteins | sample METZYME_3_250m_FD_26688 | JGI IMG/M metagenome (IMG submission 26688)
TTCTTTGCAGTTACTTTTTTGGCTGGTGTTTTCTTTGCAGTTACTTTTTTGGCTGGTGTTTTCTTTGCAGTTACTTTTTTGGCTGGTGTTTTCTTTGTTACAGGTTTCTTAGTGGTAACCACCTTTGATGAAGTTTTTTTCTCTACTTTATTACCCGCTGAAACTGCAGCTTGCCTTAGCGCTTTTATACGGGCCTTGTTTTTACGATGCTTTTTTGCAACAAGTCTTTGTTTTTTGTTCATTCTAATTCCTTTTATTCAATTTTAGCGGGAACGCGTGAGAATCGAACTCACCTCCCCGCTATATACGGGGACAACGGTTTTGAAGACCGAGAGAGGCACCAGCCACCTAATCATTCCCATTTTATTACAATCTTTAATCGAAATCGACTATTCCGGGTTATTTATGACCCGGAAATCTAGTCCAAAATTCTTTTTGATTTTCTGTCCAATTACTTCAGCCGATTTTTTGGTTTCATATCGAACAATTCGTACAGCATGTAGTCGCTTCCCATTTGAATCTACCGTATGGACCTCCGTTGCAAAGTTATGACCTTGAAGTTGTTTTTTAAGTCGGTCTGCATTTTCGTATTTACCAAAAGCACCAACTTGAACCACCCAAGGTTTAGGATTTTTTTTAGGTAATATAACTTTCCGTTTTGCTTTGGCGGACTTGATTCGACTACTGATTTCATTTGGATCCAGTTTAACTAATCTCGCTTCTCTTGGATTATTACCTAATCCTTCAATATTATAATTTGTATAATTTAAACTTGGATATAATTGTTTTATTGTTCTTAAAGCTACCTTCGCTGAATCTTTTTCACCAGTTGCAAAATATGAATTTACCATAAGGTCCATGGCCCGTTGATGATTATCGCCTTGTGGGTATTTAAACAATACAATTTTAAATTGTACACTAGCTTGCGAATAAAGACCCCTGGAAAATAAATATTCCCCAATTTTTATCGCTGCAACGGAGGCATATTCTGATTCAGGAATTTTTCAATGATATTCCGGAATTGAATCAAAGAATCATCACCATTTTCATTCACCATTGCCTGTAGCAAATAAACACCTGCTTCATTTGGGTATCGATTAAGTAGTTCGGACAGATTTTCTTTCACTTCTTCTATCCTACCCTTTTCCAAGAGTGTTAAATAAAGATCAATATTTTGGGAATGGAGATTCCATCCCCAGATAATTGTTAAGATAAATAAGCAACATTTTATCATTTTTCATTGGGAATGGTTAGTAATTGAATAACCTCGTCAATCTGGTTAGATAATTCATGAGGCTTGGATATATGAAGCGACAATTTCAATTTCATTAACCTAGCGTGGATTGATCCCCCATTTTTGGATAACGCATCTTCAACTAAATTTAATGCATTATTATGTTCACCCTTTTCTTCCAGTACATTGGCCAATTTGGTCAGTGCATTAAGGTTCGATGAATCCTTTTCAAGAATTCTTTCATAAAACTTTTCTACTTCACTAAATCTCCCTAGGTCAAACAAGGCTGATTCAATTTTAGAATAAACTAGCCGACCTTCCTCTGGATTAAGTAAGGCAAATTTTTCCCAGTTTTCAATAGCCTTCACTAGATCTCTATTCTCAGCGAATAAATCACCCAATCTTAAATATGGCAGTCCAAATTCTGGGGACGTTTTCACCGCTTTTTGAAATTGGGATTCTGCTTCTTAAGCTGGCCTTTTTCTAACTTGTCCATACCCTGGTAAACCAAAAATCGTGCAATTTGATTGGGATCTCGAGACTGTTTCAATTTCTGGATTGCTTTTGTTGTCTGCATGGCTTTATCCCACTCACGTCGCTGCTCAAAAATTTTTAATAAAAATTCATTGGCCCATAAATTTTTTCGATCCAGCTTAAGAACTATTTCAGCTTCCCCCATTGCTTTAGTTATATTACCAAGTTGCTCAAAATCTAGCGCCAGGGACTTATGAATATCACGCTTGACTTCATTTGATAAATTAGGTCGAACAGTTAGAGACTGATGGATTTTTATTGCCGCTTGGGCATTATCTTCTTCTCTGAGAATATCGCCCATTTGCAGGTAAGCATTAATATGATTTGTATCCTGTTTTACTACGTTTCTCAAGTGGCTAAGCGCTGTACGAGTATCTCCTCGGACCATAGCATTAAGGGCGTGGGTATAAATGGATTCGGTACGCAGCTGCTTTTTAGGTCGGAAATAATAGATAAATACACCCGCTAAAATAACCGCGGATGGTATCAGGAAAATCCAGATCAATGTTAATTTTCTCCATCTTCCGTGTCATAAATACCTTCGTCAATAGCCACATTACGAAGATCATTGAGTTCATCTGAAAGTTTACGGTTTTTTGTTTTCAAAGATCGGATTTCTGACTTGTTGGATATAATATTGGTCAACGCAACACCAAAACCAATTAAAATACCAACTGAAATGGCCCCCAGCATAACATTAGCAACCTTAACATTCTTAGGTTCAACAAAGATCAAATCCACAGTAACAATATTGGTATTTTGCGTTAAAAATGCCAATATCAATATTAGAATCACTAATCCTGCGAAAATTTTTACCAGCTTCATCAGGCTGCCTCCATTTCTTGTAATTGAACAATTTTACCGTGTAGTGAGATACCTTTGGCTTCGGTGATCTTGACTGGGGTAAAATCTCTAATATGGTAATTTTCTTTATTGAAAATTACCCATTTATTTGAATCAGTTCTGCCCGCCCATTGATTCGCCGATCGTTTACTTTCTTTCTCAACTAAAACCATTTCAACACGTCCGACCATTGATTTATTGCGCTGCAAGGTATGTTCTTTTTGCGCCTTGATCACACGTTCCAGTCGGTCCTGTTTTTCGGGTTCTACAACATGATCCTCAAATTCAGCTGCTTTAGTCCCAGGACGAGACGAATATTTGAAGGTATACGCCGAATCAAATTTAATCGTATCCATCACTTCCAATGTTTCTTGGAATTCGAACTCATTTTCTCCTGGAAAACCGACAATAATATCAGTTGATATACCTACACGAGGAAGCCTATCGCGAATCTGATCTACGAGAGCAATAAATTGTTCTTTCGTGTATGTACGATTCATGCGTTTTAATACCTTGTCATTCCCCGCTTGAAGTGGCAAATGAACAGAATTACAGATATTATCATGTTTGCTCATTACATCCAATACATCCTTGGTCATGTCTTGAGGATGGGGCGAGGTATAGCGAATGCGTTTTACACCTGGCACGTTGGCAATTGCATCCAATAATTCATGAAAACCGCGCCCTTCGTGATTGTAGGAATTGACATTTTGTCCTAACAAAGTAATTTCAATGAAGCCATCAGAAACGGCTTGGGTTATTTCATCAATAAGACCTTCTAAACTGCGAGATCGTTCACGTCCACGAGTAAATGGTACAATGCAGAAAGTGCAAAATTTATCACATCCCCGCATAATTGGAATCCATGCATTGATGCCAAGATGACGGCTTGGAAACATATCCTCATATACTTCGAACCGTGACAATTTTGTATCTACTAAATGGGTAGAATTCCCATTTCTTTTTTCGATCATGTCTGGTAGTCGGCGATAGGAATCAGGACCCAATACAATATCAACGTAGGGTTTTGACTCCAAAATATCTTCTTTCAAGTTCTGTGCCATACATCCGAGAAGACCAATAATCATTTTTGGATTTTTCTTTTTGATTTGATGATAATACCCTAAACGAGAATGAATCTTTTCTTCTGCATGTTCGCGTATGGCACAGGTATTCACGAAAATAGCATCCGCATTATAAATATCTTTAGCTTCAGAATATCCGGCCTTAGTAAGCAGGCCTGAGACTAGTTCAGAATCGGCAACATTCATTTGACAACCGTAAGTTTCTATATAGTATGATTTACTCATGAGATTATCTTGAAAATTAATGAGAGAGGTGTAGAGGAAAAAAGGCTTACTTCAAGTAGCCGGAGAAAAAATAATCCAGTGGATTTCGAGGTGCCCCATACTGGTGCACTTCATAATGAAGGTGGGGACCGTCTGACCTTCCAGTATTACCGGAGATTGCAATTAACTCTCCTCGTTTCAAATCCTGTCCGCGTTTTACATTAAATTTTGATAAATGAGCATATATGGTACGATAACCATTTCCATGATCGATTTTGATCACTTTCCCAAAACCGCCTTGATCACCAGCAAACTTTACTTTACCATCAGCAGGGGCATAAATCTTTGTCCCTGTATTTACTGCAAAATCTAATCCATAATGGTAGCGTACTTTTCCATTAAATGGATCTTCGCGATAACCAAATCCCGATCCGAGGAAACCTTCCTGAACCGGCCGAATTGAAGGAATAACTTTTAAATTATCTGAATGATTGCGGACTTTATCAAACATGGTATTATAACTCTGTAATTCCAGTTTCACTCTTCGTGATATTGCATCGACATTTAATCCAAGTTCAGAAATCTTATCGGTGAAATCAGGCGCTATATTATCCATATTTGTTTTTCTAATGACTGTACCCCCCACACCCATTTTACGAACGTCTCGATCAATCTGGGGTAAACCGGTATAGGTTCTAATTGCACGATCCTTTTTTTCAATTGTGCTGACTTGCCCTGACACATCTTCGAGTTCTGTCTGTAGATCGACTAATGTTTCGGTCAATCGTTGATAATTATCTCGTAGATCTTTCAATTTTGCTTTGTATAAAAGACCTGTTAGGGCGTCAGCACTGAGAAAAAGTGTAATTGAAATAAATACAATAGTAATTCCTGATATTGCCAAAAGCCTCTTATGGGAAAAATGAAACTGTTTTAGATCCGAATCACGTTCGGATACAATGATATAATTATGGTATTTATTGGGTCTTTTTTTACGACGAAACATAGTTTACTCGCCTTGAGTATTAATCCAATATACAAATTTGTTCATTGATCATTTCAGAAATATTTTAAGTAATTGGGACCGTGTGCTGTGTCTTAATCGCTGTAATGCACGTTTTTTAATTTGGCGTATTCTTTCCCCCGTTAACCCCATAATTTTTCCGATTTCTTCTAAATTTTTTGGGTCATCTCCATCCAAACCATAATACAGCTAAGGCAATGATATTATTCGGATTCAGGTGAATCCTTGACTTCCCCCTCTTCAGATAATTCATCTGTAACCTGTGCTTCTTCCATATCTGCAGAAACTTCACTATCTTGGATATTATATTCATCTTTGATTTTTTCAATTTCTCTTTCTTTTTCACCAATGACAGATGCAATTTTTTCGATTTCTTCCACATGAGAATAAAATTCCGTGTTACCCGTAAAATTAACCATATTGTTATCTTTGGCTTGACCATAGGCTAACTTTCCTAGAGCTTCTTGTTGTTTCCGGCGATCACGTTGAAGTTGATGAATTTCCAGTTTGATTTTACTTATCTTGGTTAATTCTTCCGTCTTGGCAACTGCCACCTTACTGACTTCTTCTGCTTTTTCAACAGCAGCACTGCTCCATTCTTTCATGTTTTGTTTTAAGTCATCCCAAAGTTTTGACATAGTATTCTCGCTTTTGTGTTATAATGATATAGGAATTTGAATGATTAATCTTTTTTCAACAACATATTTGCAATATAAAATATGCCTGAACCGATGAAAAGCGCATTTAGTTCCAGCATGACATTGTTATTTCGAATACCCCATACAAGCCCCGATAGTAAAATGATCATCGCAACAATCTGAATACTTCTAAGTAGGACGTATTTCATATCGATGTCTCATATTTATCCAACGTAGCATATTTTTAAAGTTCCAGTCATACGCACCAGACAATATGGATAATGGATTGGAAGATTCATAAAGTTTTTTTGCCAATACTGCCATTTGATAATCATTTAATCGTTCATATAANATNCGNTTTATGAAGGATAATCTTCTTTTTTGATTCAATTGAATTAAAATCTTTCGGGCTTCTTTTTTTTCGCCAATAACGGATAAAGCAGCAGCTCTGCCTGACATNATGGACATTCTAATTCCAAATCCAAATAAATAATCCTGAAAACCGCCTGCTTCGCCTATTTGNAATGGCGGTTTCCAAGCTANGAACGGAAGAGAAAANCTNCCNCGGCTGGCAAATTGCTTNCCATTTCTAATTTGAATTCCTTTCGCATTGAAATATTTTTGGNTTTCTTTAAGGTAATCTATTTTAAAANTTTTTGGTTTTTTAAAAGCGGCGGCCAAGGTACCCTCTCCGCCAATAATAATTAGATATGCATAACCNTTCGGTGCGTATTTATGCCCCAAAAGTAAATGAATCTGATCTTTTAATCCTGTCGAAAAATTAATGCCTTGAATATAGGCTGCTGCTTTTTTTGTGCCGGTTGCATTAATGTGGCAGGTGTTTGGCGCTTTTTGCCCCAATTTGAATTGGACATCTTGATCCACACACTGCCGATATAATTGATTATCCAAATCATCCTTTTTGCTGCCTCGCTTTAGCATATAAAAAAATGGATTCTTACTTTGTATTAATAATGGCTGGTAATTCTGGGTATGAACCAAAAAACGCTTGATTGGATGTGTAGTAATTGCATTAAAATTAAAACCAGAATCATTCATGAAAAATGGGACATGCTGAGAAAAAATCCAATTTTCTAACCCCTCATAATCCCCGTGTCGAGATCCACCTATCTGTAAATCTTTTTCAAAAACAATTGGATCAAATCCATATTTTTTTAGTTGGATGGCTGCCGCTAAACCTGCAATACCACCTCCAGCTATTTGAATCGATTTCGACGTCACAACAGAAGCCATAAATCAACAATGTAGCTGCTGAACAGAAAGGATTTCAGGTAATTCTTCCAATTTCAATAAAATATCTTCAGGTACTGAATTATCCACTCGCAGTACGGCAAATGCTTCACCATTATTCATTTCACGACTCAGTAAATAAGCGCCGATATTGATCTTGGCTTCACCAAGCATTGTACCCACTTTTCCAATTACTCCGGGTACATCCTTATTCCGAGCAAAAAGCATCGTACCATAAGGAGTCACATCAATCTCATATCCGAGAATATTAACCAAGCGAATACGTTTACCCTCAAAAATGCTGCCATGTATCTCATTGGAGACCAATTCACCTTGAACTTTTGTTCGAATTAAATTCGTATAGGTTCCGCAATCTGAAGAATAGCTGTACTCAATCTGGATACCTAATTCCACTGCAAGTGTTTCCGCGTTAATATAATTGACACGGTCTGGAACACGGCCATTGAGCAATCCTTTTAAAAATGCCAATGCTGCCGGTTTTGCTTCATGCATGGAACCAGCGCATTCCACATTAACTTTTTTAATTATACCGGGATTTAACTGACCCTGAAGATTGCCCATTAATTCAGCCAGGTCCAAGTGAATTTGAATTTCATTCAATATTGCCAAATCTGAGATTGGCATATTCAGGGCATTTGCAAGTTTCTGGTAAACCAGGTAATCCCGCACCTGTTCACATACCGCTATACTAACCCCTTCTTTGGCTTCCTCTGTAGAAGCGCCCAAATGGGGAGTTAATACAATATTTGGTGCTTTTAATAATGGATTGGACTCATCAATTGGTTCTGATGAAAAAACATCTATGGCTGCACCAGCAATTTTTTCATCGGTTAAAATACGGTATAAATCTTCTTCATTAATGATACCGCCACGGGCCACATTAACTATTCGTGCCGTAGGTTTCATTGAAGACATTCGGTCATAATCAAACAAGTCCCTTGTGGAATCGTTTATGGGGACATGCAGAGAAATATAATCAGATTGAGATGTCAACTCATCGAGCGTTACTATTTTCACTTCTTCAGGGTTAAACATGTCCTGACTCATAAATGGATCGTAACCTAAAATATTCATGCTAAAAGACCTGCAGCGGTTGAGCACTTCCCTACCAATCTTACCCAGCCCGACTATACCAAGTGTTTTATTTCGAAGTTCAGTACCAACCAATGCATGTCGGTTCCACTCGCCGTTTTTTAATCCACTGTTCCCCACGGGTATATTGCGGGATAAGGAAAGCATCATGGCAATTGTATGTTCAGCAGCGGAAATGGTATTCACATCTGGCGTGTTCATCACAACTACACCGTGACGAGTGGCAGCAGGAATATCTATATTATCCACACCTACACCGGCACGCCCAATTACCTGTAGATTTTTAGCCGTTTCAATCATTGCTGCGGTAATTGTAGTACCACTGCGTATGATCCAACCGTGTGCATCTTTGCAGGCTTCGGTCTTTTCTTCTGGACTGCCATTTGGTAATTCAACAATATCAAAATTTGCATTTTTCAGCACAGCTAAGCCATTTTCTGTAATTGGATCAGAAACGAGGATTCTCATGGAAAACTAGATTTCCTGTGAGCGGATAAGATTCAATGCAGAACCTGCTTTGAACCATTCGATCTGCGTATCATTATAGGTATGGTTGCAATAAATGGTATCCGATGATCCATCGGTGTGAAAAACGTCTAAAGCCAAGGGTTTACCCATACTAAATTGATCGAGATCAATAAAATCTAAGGTGTCGTCTTCAAGGATCTTACCATAATCAGTTTTGTCCGCAAAGGTCAATGCCAGCATGCCTTGTTTTTTTAAATTCGTTTCATGAATTCTAGCAAATGATCGTACTAACACAGTCCGTACACCCAAGAATCTTGGTTCCATAGCCGCATGTTCCCGAGAAGATCCCTCACCATAGTTCTCATCACCTACAATGATGGTGGGTATCCCATTGCTTTATAATCCCGCTGAATAACAGGAACTGGACCATATTCTCCATTAAAATAATTCATCGCTCCAGTAAGTAGATTATTGGAGATATTATCCAAATGTCCGCGATAGCGCAGCCATGGACCCGCCATGGAAATGTGGTCTGTCGTACATTTACCCTTCGCTTAATTAGGACTTTCATCCCCGTAATATTCTTGTCATCCCAGGGTTCAAATGGTATCAGTAATGCCAAGCGCTCTGAATTCGGGTTTACCACTACATCTACTTTCGCTCCGTCTTTAATCGGCTCCTGATAGCCTAAATCAATAACATCAAACCCATCACTTGGTAGATCATCCCCGCTGGGCGCATCAAACATTATCTCCTTACCATTTTCATTAGTTAATATATCTGTTACTGGATTAAAAGTTAGATCACCAGCAATTGCCAGCGCCGTGACTAATTCTGGCGATCCAACAAATGCATGTGTATTTGGATTACCATCCGCTCGTTTCGCAAAGTTTCGATTGAACGAATGTACAATTGTATTTTTTTCTTCCTTTTCCGCATCTGATCTGGACCACTGACCGATGCAGGGCCCACATGCATTGGCAAAGACTCTGGCACCTAGCGCTTCAAATGTATCAATGAACCCATCCCGCTCAATCGTATAACGGACCTGCTCGGAACCAGGTGTAATGGTAAAATCCGCTTTGGTCTTTAACCCTTTTTCCACCGCTTGCCGGGCAATGGAAACTGACCGGGAAATATCCTCGTAAGACGAATTGGTACATGATCCTATCAATCCAACTTTTATTTCTGTTGGCCAGCCATTTTCTTGTGCAGCTACTGCCATGGCTGATATAGGAGTTGCTCTATCCGGTGTAAAAGGGCCATTTAAATGGGGTTCTAATTCCGATAAATTTATATCGATTACCTGATCATAGAATTGTTCAGGATTATTATTTACCTCATCATCAGCCCGCAAATGCTCCGCGATTCCATTGGCCAGGTCAGCCACTCCTTCCCGATTCGTGGCCTTTAAATATTTTTCCATATGTGCGTCATAGCCAAATAAAGAAGTAGTGGCGCCGATTTCAGCACCCATATTGCAAATCGTTCCTTTCCCAGTACAGGATAGTTTGTTGGCCCCATCACCAAAATATTCAATAATCGCATCCGTTCCTCCCTTTACTGTGAGAATCCCTGCCACCTTTAAGATCACATCTTTGGATGAAGTCCAACCGCTCATTTC
>JGI24816J26688_1000530_pt1 | contig 9958 bp, 6 predicted proteins | sample METZYME_3_250m_FD_26688 | JGI IMG/M metagenome (IMG submission 26688)
ATTGTGATGAAAGTTGGGCTAAATGGTTACTTGGGAATATTTGTACTATTCAGCGTGACTGGAATGGTGCTGATGACTATTGGTTACAAATCTGGGGAAGAGCTTTTGTACCCCGTAAACAATTGGTTTTATATGAATGCAAAGTATTTCATGCTTATTGCTTGTATTTTTTTAGCTGCGGCTTTCCTAGACACTCATACCCGTCTGATTCTACGGCATCCCATGCTTACAGGCATTATTATCTGGACCATTGTTCATTTGAGCGTTAATCCAGACAGATCTTCAGTCATGTTGTTTGGTTCATTTCTAGTATTCTCTGTTGTATCCATAATAACTTCTGAAATCAGAGGAAAAAAATTAAGCGATGGTACGGCTCATTTCAAGTTTGATGTGATCGCAATAATAATTGGAGTGATTTCTTTTGCCTTGTTGTATAGGTTTCATGAAAGTTTATTTGGAGTCGCCTTAGCATAAAACAACCAATGATTGGTCCTTTTGATTCATTAAGAGATTATATAGCAGCTCTGGATAGCAAAGGTTTACTTGTACGTATCCCAAAAATGGATCAGGATAAATACGAAGCAACGGGCTTTGCATACCAGCTGGTTAAAGAATTTGGTTACGATCTAGCGCCTGCTTTTTTAATTGAAGAGATTAAAGTAAATAACCAATGGATGAAAGGACCTGTCCTTGGAAATATTTTTGGAGGCTGGAGCTCCGAAGCATTGATGTATGGGATCGAAAATTTAGGAGAGAATCAAAAAATAGCTCGACAAAAGACATCAGATCACCTAGAGGCTTTATACAGAAAATTGAATCAGTGGCCAAAAATTCCACCAATTGAGATCACTTCAGATGGTTGTCCCTGTAAAGAGAATATTCTTCTGGGCGATGACGTTGATGTAACCAAATTTCCATGGTTGCATACCAATCCAGCCGATGCTGGTCAGTATCTGAATGCAGCGATGATCTTCATTGAAGATCCAGATTTAGGACGCAATGTTGCCCCTTATCGTTGTCAGATCAAAGAAAAAGATAAGATTGGTGTGAACACTGAAATTCAACAAAATGCTTGGAATTTCTTAATGAAGATGAAAAAGCAAGGAAAGAAAGTAGCGCCTATTGCTGTTGTCAATGGAGTCGACCCCATTACTTTTACCTTAGGAGCTTCCAAATTGGCACAACTNGGAGAGGATGAATTAGATTTTGTGGGAGGCTTTAGAAATAAGGCAGTAGAATTGGTTAAATGCGAAACCAATAACATATTGGTGCCAGCAAATTGTGAAATTGTGCTCGAAGGAGAGGTACCCTTGGATGCAATGGAGAAGGAGGGACCCTATGGAGAAATGTATGGTTTTATGGGACTTGAAAAAGAGCAAAATTTTTTCATGAATATAAAAGCAATTACCCATCGAGACAATCCATGGATCGTCAACTCATTTGCAGGGGTAACTAAAATTTCTCCAAGCATTCTACAGACGGTTGTAAATCTTATTGACTACAAAGAAGCCATACCCAGTCTATTAGATATCTATCGTCCAGCTGAGAGTACGGGTGTGCTCATCGTGAGCATTGATAAACAAAACTCAGGAGAAGGTATGGCTACAGGTAAAATCTTGGCAGAAAAAGATTTTTTTGGCAAAGTCATTATTATTGTTGANAGGGATATTGATGTTTANGATAAAGGGGAAATTTTTCAAGCCCTTGGAACAAGGTGGCAGCCACACCCAGCTGCAGAAATTATTGAAGAAACCAGAGGCATGCCTCTGGATGCAAGTGCTCCAAAGAGGTTTCAGACTAGTAAAATAATTATCGATGCTACTAGGCAATTTAGTGAGGAAGGTGGGCCTAATATTTGGCCTGAAATTTCAAAAGTAATGCTTGAAAAATTGAGCCCCGAGACTTTCGATCTCATAGAACAGAATTGGGAGAATTATTTTATCCATTGGAAACGGTAAGATGACTCACTCCGATGAATATTTTATGGAACTTGCTATTGAACAAGCAAGCATTGCTCAAACCAAGGGTGAAGTTCCTGTTGGTGCTGTCTTTGTAGATAACAATGAAGTCATCGCTGCATCTGGTAATGCTCCCATAGCCTTGAACGACCCCACTGCTCATGCAGAAATAATGGTGATAAGAAAAGCCGCTGAGTTGAAAAATAATTATCGATTGGGTGGTTCAGTTTTTGTGACTTTGGAACCGTGTGCAATGTGTGTGGGNGCCATGATCCATGCCAGGATTAAAAGACTAATTTTTGGTGCTTTTGATGATAATGTTGGAGCTGTTTTTTCTGTTTATAAGTTAGCTCAATCCCCTCATGAAAATCATTGTATTGAAATTACCAAGGGCGTTTTAGAAAAAAAATGCCAGATGTTATTAAAAGATTTTTTCAGATCAAAACGTGGATCCTAAATGATCAAACTTACAAGTCTGTGGGTAATAAGAGCAGCAAGGTAGCTTAGACTGGTCATATAAGTCCATGCAATAATTGGCCAGCGCCATGAGTTCGTTTCTCTACGGATAATGGCAATGGTTGCAAAACATTGTAGGCAGAATGCGTAAAAAACTAAAAGGCCTAGTGTCATGGGCAGCGTGAAAATTGGTTTTCCATCGTCCCAAAAGGCATTTTTTAGCTTGTCTTGAAGTAAAGATTCAGAAGTAGTTGCATCACCAATAGCATAAATCGTACCCAGAGCTGCGATCACAACTTCTCTTGCTGGTATACCTCCAATAAAGGCAGCTGTAACTTTCCAGTCCCAGCCTAAAGGTTTGAAAACAGGTGCGAGAGATTTGCCCATTTGACCCAACCAACTGTGTTCCAAATAGGCAGCTTTTTCCTCTTGATTAATTTGGATGATTTGGGCAGTTTTTTCTTTAGCATCTGCCACCGCAGCGACTAAATCACGTTCAATATCAAATTGATTTTTGATTTCTATGGGTCTTGGAAAATAAGCCAAAGCCCATATCAGAATTGCAACTGAAAATATAACCGTACCGGCACGTTTAAGGAAAATTAATGCGCGGTCATACAACTTAATTAACATCGATTTGAGATTTGGGGTTCGGTAGGGAAATAACTCAATGATAAAATTAGATGAAGTTTCAGCAGGCAGGAATGTTTTCATTATCAAGGCCGTAAAAATACCACCAAAGATGCCCAGGAAATAAAGACCCAGTAGCACCAATCCTTTTAAGTTAATCCACCCATTCATATAGTATGTATCGGGTATAAAAGCCCCAATCAAAAGGGCATAGACTGGCAATCTCGCAGAGCACGTCATAAAGGGTGCGGATAGGATAGTTATTAATCTGGCTTTAGGTTCCGGAATCACTCTTGTTGCCATGATTCCGGGGACAGCACATGCAAAACTGGAAATCAAAGGGATGACCGATTTTCCAGATAGTCCAAAATTCCGCATAATTTTTTCCATAATAAAAGCGGTTCTTGACAAATATCCAGAGTCCTCTAAAACGATGATGAAGCAAAAAAGAATTAGAATTTGAGGTAGAAAAATTACCACACTGCCAACACCGGCTATAACTCCATCGGTCAATAGACTTCGGAATGCAGTCGGTTCAAGAATAGATTTTAGCCATAGGCTTGATTTGGATGCCAGTATATCAATGCCTTCCATCATTGGGGTTGCCCATGAGAATACAGCCTGAAATACTAGAGCCAGCACCGCAATAAACAATACGAGACCGATCACAGGTTGGTCAATAAAATTGGTTATTTTTTCTACCCAAGTGCGATGAATAGGATTGCGTTGTTCAACTTGTTTGACGATTGCATTAATCTTTTTGTATCTGGATCTGGATTCCTTTATAAATAAGGATTCTTGGTCAAAAAAGCGATGTCGAATATCTTCCAATTGTTGGTTTGATGCTAGGTTTAGTTTACTTTCCAGTCGTTGTTCTGCGTAGCCGTTTTGATCAATCAATGCTCTCATTATTTCAATTCTGGAGAGTGTATTTTCAGGGTCTAGAGTTTCACTGAAAAATTTGACTGCCTCGTCAATCTCAGGAAAATAATTATTCGGATCTGCAACTAATTGCTCTGAAATCATTTGATCAATGGCTTCTATAAGCTCTGATAAGCCTTCTCCGGTATGAGCCTCCATTGGGGTTACCCTAGTTTTTAATAACTGGGAGAGTTTTTCTAGATCAATTGTGGTCCCTATTTTTTTTGCAACATCCCACATGGTTAGTACAACGATGACCGGAATTTTAGACTCCAATAATTGAGTCGCTAAAAATAGGTTTCTTCTTAAATTGGTGCTGTCAACCGCAACAATAAACCCATCGGGTTTTTTTACATCTTCCAGATCACCATAGAGTGCTTTTGCTGCAACCAGCTCATCGGGGGATTCTGGAGATAAGGAATAACAGCCAGGCAGATCAGTCAAATGGATGGCGTGGTCCTTAATATCAAAGCGACCAATCCTTTTTTCCACCGTAACCCCTGGGTAGTTGGCTGTTTTTTGTTTTAGGCCTGTGAGCAGATTAAATAATGTACTTTTCCCAGTGTTGGGATTGCCAATAAGAGCAAGGCAAAGTTCTTTCTTTTTGTTCATCAACAATCCATTTCTTGATTCGGTTAGCGATTTATTTTATGTGATTGGTGTCACTTCAATTTTATTGGCTTCATCCCTGCGAATGCCAAGCGCATAGCCCATAATTTTTATTTCTATTGGGTCCCCTGTTAGGGCATACCTAATAAAGGTAATTTTTTCTCCTGGTAGAAACCCAAGAGATGATAAGCGGTGTTTAATTTCTTCGCTGGCCTTTATTTTATGGATATAGCCACTCTCACCGGGTAACAAAGTATCTAATCTTTTTATCGTCATGGTCGTTTATTTAGCTAGGAAAAAAATACCCAACAGAATCAAAATGGTAGAGATGGTACCTTTGATGATAAAAAATAAGGCAGATCCTTTAATCGAGTAGCTTAAAATCTTGTACTTATTTTGTTTTAATTTCTCTAAAAAAGTCATGATTAAAAAATTTATTAACCTCCTAATCTAAATGATAATTATTATCATTAACATTATAAATGCTTTTTTCAGCTTTTCTTCCACTGTTGTGCGAACAATAATACCTAATTAATCTTTCAATGAAGAAAAATTCTGAGTTATAATTTCGTCAACACTCTAGTTATTAAAGTACAATCAGTCCAATGCCTCCAAAGAAACTCTATAAGGTCATATTTACCAACCAAGGCAGAATTTATGAGATCTATGCCAAAAATGTTACCAATAGTAATTTATTTGGCTTTGTTGAAGTTGAAAAAATAGTCTTTGGCGAACGAACGACTGTCGTGGTTGATCCTTCAGAGGAAAAAATCAAAACGGAATTTAGTGGAGTTACTAGGACTTATATTCCCATGCATTCTGTAATAAGGGTTGATGAAGTGGACAAAAAAGGTGTTAGCAAAATAAGCAAAGCTGAAGGAAATAATGTTTCTCAATTACCTGGTCCGGTCTATCTTCCAGAAGATAAGTTTAAATAATTGCCGATGAGATCAACATAAGGGCATTGCATGATTGGAATTAAAGGCCCACCATCACACTCGCCTTTCAGATTAAATCAGCTTCTACTTGAATTACAAAAACTCGACAACTCCATTGATGCCATTGGAGCTCGTTATACGCACTTTGTTGATAGCATTAAGCCTCTGAATGAAAAAGAACTCAATACCCTCAGATTATTACTTTTATATGGACCAGATTGGGATATGGGTTCTGATGAGGGTGAAAAAATTATTGTCATACCAAGGATTGGAACCATTTCTCCTTGGTCAAGCAAAGCAACGGATATTGCACTGTTGTGCGGATTATCAAGCATTCAGCGTCTTGAACGAGGAGTAATTTACACGATTTCTTATAAAAATGGTGCCCAGCGAAAAGATCTAAGTTGTCTAAGTGAACCACTTCATGACCGCATGACCCAAACAATGATTTTTAATGAAAAGGACGCCAATGTTTTATTCCAAGTTCAGAAACCAAAAGAATTATCTTCTATTCCAGTTCTATCAGAGGGCCTGGTTGCATTAGAACGAGCCAATGCCGAGCTTGGTTTAGCATTGTCAAAACAAGAGATGGAATATTTGATTGGCAATTTTGAAAAAATAAATCGCGATCCCACAGATGTAGAATTAATGATGTTTGGTCAAGTTAATTCCGAACACTGTCGACACAAAGTATTTAATGCTGATTGGGTGATTGATGGAGTAAAGCAAGAGCATAGTTTGTTTGAAATGATTAAACACACTTATAAATCTTTTCCAGATGGAGTTTTATCAGCATACCATGATAACGCTGCAGTCATGATTGGAGGGAAAGGGCAGTGGTTTATGCCAAGTACAGAAAATAAACCCTATTCTTTTTTACTCGATGATATGCATTCAATGATGAAAGTAGAAACACACAATCATCCTACAGCTATTTCTCCTTACCCAGGTGCTGCAACCGGTTCCGGTGGAGAGATTAGGGATGAGGCGGCTACTGGCAGAGGAGGTGTTCCCAAGGCGGGCTTAACTGGATTTACGGTCTCACACCTTCAATTACCTGGGTTTATACAGCCTTGGGAGAAGAGCATTGGTAGACCTGATCGTATTGCTTCTTCTTTAGACATAATGATTCAGGGTCCGATTGGGGGTGCTTCTTTTAATAATGAATTTGGTCGACCCAATATACTGGGTTTCTTCAGAACTTTCGAGTCAGAAGACAAGAAAGATCAGAATTATAGCTGGGGTTACCACAAGCCCATCATGATTGTCGGTGGAATTGGAAGTATCTCTGATGCATCCGTAAATAAGCAGGATACCGAAAATGAATCCCTCTTGATTGTTTTGGGTGGTCCTTCGATGTTGATTGGATTGGGTGGTGGTTCAGCGTCATCACTGACATCGGGCACAAGCACAGAAGACTTGGATTTTGCCTCCGTGCAACGTGGTAATGCAGAAATTGAGAGAAGAGCCCAAGAGGTCATTAGTCAGTGTTTTACAATGGGTGTTNATCAGTCTCGTTGCGGAAACCCGATCCAACTCATTCATGATGTTGGAGCCGGTGGATTATCTAATGCAATCCCTGAGGTGGTTGATCATAGCAATAAAGGGGCAGATCTTGAGCTTCGAGATATACCCAGTACAGAACCAGGCATGACTCCCTTGGAAATATGGTGCAATGAAGCTCAAGAACGTTACGTTTTAGCCATTGACCCTAAAGATCTTGTACTTTTTGAACGCATTTGTAAGAGAGAACGATGTCCTTATGCTGTGGTTGGAAAAATTAAAGACCATGGAGATCTTCGACTCCATGATGATTATTTTGAGAATTATCCTATAGATATGCCTATGGGTATTCTGTTTGGAAACCTGCCCAAAACGCAGATTGATATTAGGACCAGCAAATTGAGCATTGAAAATGAAAATCTGGACCAGATAAATATCGATGAAGCCTGTGAATACATTCTTCGTTTTCCAACTGTAGCTGATAAAACATTTTTGATCCACATTAGTGACAGAAGTGTGGGCGGATTGGTTGCACAGGATCAATTTATTGGTCCATGGCAAGTTCCAGTAGCCGATGCTGGAATTACCATTAGAGACCACTCTTCTACTGCAGGAGAAGCCATGGCTATAGGTGAACGCAGTCCAGTTGCAGTAATAAATCCATCGGCTTCAGGTAGGTTGGCGGTCGGAGAGGCAATCACGAATATTTTGTCCGCAGATATTGAAAATCTGAGTGATGTTAAACTCTCAGCCAACTGGATGTCTTCTGTGGAAACCGATCAGCAAAAACAGGCTTTATATGAGACCGTTAAGTCCGTAAGTTTGGATCTTTGCAGCAAACTTGGTTTGGTTATTCCGGTGGGCAAAGATTCACTCTCAATGCAAACTGCATGGAGCGATGGCACAACCGATAAAAAAGTAACCGCACCATTGTCATTGGTGATATCGGCTTTTGCGCCCGTTGCCGATGTTAGAGAGACACTTACACCTCAATTGCAGCCAATTGAAAGTTCAAAATTGCTCTTAATTGATTTGGGGAGAGGAAAAAATAGATTGGGTGCCTCCTGTTTGGCCCAAGTGTATAATCTGTCGGCAGGAGAACCNGCTGATTTAGATGATCCTGATTTGTTGGCTAAGTTTTTTTCATCGATTAGGCAGCTTAAACAACGGCAAAAAATATTGGCTTATCACGATCGTTCCGATGGAGGCCTATTTGCGACTTTGTGTGAAATGTCTTTTTCTGGGAAAGTGGGTTTGAACATCAATCTAGATTCGACATCCAATACTGATACATTAGCAGCGTTGTTTAACGAAGAATTGGGTGCAGTAATTCAGGTTCTGGAAAGTGATTGTGCAGAGACTTTAGCTATTTTTGCGGATCATGATTTAGAGCAATGCGTTTCAATTGTGGCCGAAGTTAAAACACCTGGACAAATAAAGATCACAACTAAGCATGATTATCAGGCCAGTTTTAAACGAAGCACTCTTAGAAAGATGTGGTCTGAATTATCCTATAAAATGCAATCATTAAGAGATAATCCAGCTACAGCAAAAGAGGGTTTTGATTCGATTCTCAATGAAAATGATCCAGGTATGGAGCCATTGATTAATTTTGACTACCCAATCAAGAAATCTAAGACTCACCACAAACAATATCAACCGAAAGTTGCAGTACTGAGAGATCAAGGAGTAAATAGCCACATAGAGATGGCAGTAGCTTTTCATAGTGCAGGATTTAAAACCTACGATTTTCACATGACTGATATTCTTGATGCCCATTGCAGTCTTGATGATTTTGTCGGGCTGGTTGCATGCGGTGGATTCTCCTATGGGGATGTTCTGGGAGCGGGCGGTGGCTGGGCGAAAACGATACTTTTTCATGAAAACGCAAGGTCAAGATTTGAAGAATTCTTTGCTCGTGAAGACACTTTTACCTTGGGGATATGCAATGGCTGTCAGATGTTATCCCAACTCCGAGAGATAATTCCAGGATCTGGTCATTGGCCTAAATTTGTAACTAACTTATCAGAACAGTTTGAAGCTAGGTTGAATATGATTGAAATTCTTGACAGTAAATCACTCTTCTTTAATGAGATGGCGGGCAGTTTTCTACCCATTGTTACTTCACATGGGGAAGGACGTGCTCAATTCAACGATGATTCTGATCACAAGACTTTAGAGGACAAACAACAGACTTGTATTAGATACGTGGATAATTTTAAGCATCCGGCATCCAGTTATCCGGAGAATCCGAACGGTTCTGAGGGAGGGTTGGCTGGATTATGTTCTGCTGATGGCAGAGTCACCATCTTAATGCCACACCCTGAACGGGTATTGCGAACTGTTCAGTATTCTTGGTCTCCAGCAGATTGGAGCGACAACGGCCCTTGGTTAAAAATGTTTCAAAATGCGAGGGATTGGATTGATTGATTCCAAAACCATAGTCATCAAGGATGATAATATCGCTTCCTATGGATTTGGTGAGGAACATCCTTTTGGTCCTGATAGACATGCCGCTTTTCACATTCATCTAGAAGCATCTGGAATTTTGGATAGAGTTCATCTATCTGCATCAGGATATACAGCCATTAGGAGTGATATTGAAAGGTTTCATACCTGCGAATATATTGATCGAGTCATCGCCCAGTGCAAGCTTGGTAAGGGATTTCTTGATAATGGCGACACTCCTGCTGTTAAAGGTCTTTATGAGTCGTCTTTGGCTGTAGTAGGGGCTTCTTTATTTGCTACCAAACAAATAATTTCAGGGCATTTCAGTCGAGCTTTTGTTCCCATAGCAGGGCTGCATCATGCGAGAAGAAGTTCAGCAGGTGGGTTTTGTGTTTTTAATGATATTGGGGTAGTTATAGAAACTTTAAGGAGCGTATATCAGATTGAAAGAATTGCCTATATTGATATCGATGCACATCATGGAGATGGTATTTT
>JGI24816J26688_1000532_pt1 | contig 9944 bp, 9 predicted proteins | sample METZYME_3_250m_FD_26688 | JGI IMG/M metagenome (IMG submission 26688)
AGCTTCAGATGCCGGCGATCACAAACCTGAACGAATCCCACATTGGCTTTCTGCGGAAAAGCAGGGTGGCACTCGATTGCCGGACCAAGACTTTTGACGGGGCACAGTTGATGTCATCGACCGACAGCACCGCGTGTGGATTGCCGATGGATGCGATGCGGATCCTGACCTGTTCTTCGCCTATGTGAAGCACATAATCCTTTTCACAGGTCGGCGAATCAAAGGGCACCGCGGCAGGCTCAAACAACGGCGTTCCCATGTTGACCGATACCTGCCCGCCGTCCTCGAGAACCAGTTCAAGCTGTGTGCTAGACGTCTGAACAACAAGGTGACGTTTGTCTGTCCAACCGTTTTCTATCAGATAACGGGCGAAACAGCGTGCCCCATTACCGCATTGACCCACTTCTGTGCCATCTGCATTGAAAATTCGCATAACAAAATCAGCCGAATCGTCGCCGGGTGAGGCGACGATGACCTGGTCACAGCCGATACCAACGTGACGGTCAGCCAGATGGCGGATGATGTCAGGCTCCAGCGGTAATTGTGTGCTGATGTTGTCCAGCATCACAAAATCGTTGCCGAGAGACTGCATCTTGGTGAATGCTGTCGTAGCCAAAATCCCTCCAGATTGGATCCTGCGAACGATCAGGTAACCCAATTATAGAGGAGCGGGCCTATCAGGCGCCGCAAGATCAGACCACTACTGTCTGTCTTTCAGTTCCGGACAGACATTGATCCAATCGTAGCTGGTGTCGCCCACGGCCAGAAACCAAGGATTCAAGACACTCGGTTTATTGTATTGCAGTTCGTTCCCCGCACAATCCATCAGACAACCACCGGCCTCATTCAGAATACAATGCGACGCACCAGTGTCCCATTCAGATGTTGGCCCCAGCCTGGGATAGACATCAGCGACGCCTTCGGCGACCAGACAAACCTTCAGAGCGCTGCCCATGCTCACGGTTTCAACTTCCTGCCCGCTTTGTGCTCGCAGCGAATTGCGAAAACGATCCACTTCCGCGCCGGAATGGGATCGACTGGCCACCATTCGGACCACACCATCTTGATAGGGTCTGACTGTGATCACCTCGGCGGCGGCGTCTTCTACCTGACGCCAAGCACCACCGCCGGTGAGAGCAAAATGAGTCGTCCGCCTGACCGGCGTGTGAACCACGCCCAGAATGGGGAAACCGTTCTCAATCAGTCCGATGTTGACAGTGAATTCACCGTTACGCCTGATGAACTCTTTTGTACCATCGAGCGGGTCTACAAGCCAGAACCGTGACCAGTCCGCACGCTGCTGGTAAGTGATTTCAGAAGATTCTTCTGACAGTACCGGCGTTCCAGGCAGGAGCGGAGCCAGCTGCTGACTGATCAAGTCATGCGCACGGTGGTCCGCCACAGTAACAGGTGAACCGTCTGCTTTCTCAATCACCTCGTAGGCCTGGTCATAAATTTCGAGGATCACCTGACCTGCTTGCAAGGCAACGTCACATACTGCAGCCAATAACGAGTCACTGATCATTTTTCTGCCCGTACATAATCGTCAACAAGGTAGGTCGCCAGCAAACTGCGGGCATCGGTAAAATCATCCCTACCTCTCAATTGATCCAGTTGCCGGAGCGGCCAACCCATAGTTTCGAGCGGTTCCGGTTCATCTCCTGGCAGTGGATCCGGATAAAGTCCCCGAGCCAGAAAAATCATGGTCCGGTAATTCGAATAAGCCGGTGTTAAACCAACCGCGGCCAACTCCACAATCTCGTGGGCTGTATAGCCGATCTCTTCCCGCATCTCCCGCAGGGCAGCATCGCGTGGGCTTTCGCCGGTATCTATCCGACCCCTTACGAATCCCAGCTCGTAACGTTCACAGCCAACCGCATACTCGCGGAGCAGAAGCAGATGTTGTGGATCCGGCATCGGAATCACAAGAACAGAACCACTGCCCTCGCCCATGAACCGTTCAAACTGGGCGTATTGTCCGTTACCGAACATCAAGTCGACCGATTCGATGTGGAACAGCCGAGTGCGGGCTATGGTGTTGACATCGAGAACCTCGGGCAAGTCGTTCATAAAAGTTGATCCAGGGAGCAATCGTGGATGACAAGTTGCCTTCAGCTTAACGCACTCGGGCGCTCTGCGGTATTTAAGTCTAAGCGCGTATGGCTCATCACCGTTAGAATTAGCCGCATCTGTAACATCAGCTGGTATCCCTACCGGACTGACCACACTGCTCTGACTGGACCCACAAACCGATGTTGAACTGGGCACATATAGATTCGGTACTTCTGGATCTCGACGGTACGCTGCTCGACCTGCACTATGACAACTATTTCTGGAACGAGTTTGTCCCTGCACGCTACGCCCAGAATCGTAGCCTAAGCGTGACTGACGCCAAAACAAAGCTATCGCCCCGCATGCTCGAGCTGCAGGGGACACTGGATTGGTACTGCGTCGATTTCTGGAGCCGAGAACTGAACCTGGATATCCTCGCACTAAAAACTGAACTGCGTCATCTGATCAAGTTGCGGCCCGGTGCCAGATCTTTTCTGTCCTATTTGCAGACCCAGCCCCAGCGCGTGATACTGGCAACTAACGCCCATTTGAAGTCCGTGGCGCTTAAGTTCCAGCAAACCGGACTGGCACCACTGTTTGACCGGGTAATCACATCGCATGAACTGGGTCATCCCAAGGAGGAACAGACTTTCTGGGAAAAACTTCATTTGCTGGAAGCATTTGATCCCAAACGCACACTGTTTATCGACGACAATCTGGCGGTGCTTGAAGCTGCCGCTTGCTACGGCATCGGCCACTTGCTTGCAGTATCTCGGCCCGACCTGACACAACCTATACGGACCCTGCCGGGTGGTTTTACCCGCCTTGATCATTTTGACGATTTGCTACCCTCAGATTGACCCCGGGTAATGTTTTGAAAGCGTCCACCGCTTCGATCAGTCCGGCATTTAAGCGCATGCTGGATGCTAAAAGGTATCTTCCGGACAAACATCAAGAAACAGCACTGGTGCACTTCGATCGTTTAGCGCACGAACTGGCTGTATCAGACCGCCTCAACACCGACGGTCCACTTGCTCTCATCCAGCGCCGCCTTCGGCTTAAGCCCCGGAAAAACCCCGCCGGCATATACCTGTGGGGCAGCGTAGGCCGTGGGAAAACGATGATGATGGATGCCTTTTTTGACACTGTGCCGGGCAAGCGGAAAAGACGGGTCCATTTTCACCGATTCATGCTGGAACTCCATCAGCGTCTGAAACTGTTGCATCGCCAGCGAGACCCTCTCATGCAGGTGGGCCGCGAAATCGGACAGGACGTCGCACTTCTGTGCCTGGATGAGTTTTTTGTCTCTGATATCGGTGATGCCATGGTACTCAGCCAGTTGCTGCACGGCCTCACAAACAACGGCGTCACGCTGGTGTTCACATCTAATACCAAACCTGATCAGCTATATAAAGACGGATTTCAGCGCGACCGGTTTCTGCCGGCGATTGGTCTGATTGAAGACCGCACGGTGGTTGTACACCTTGACGGCAACACCGATTATCGGCTTGAACTGCTGGACAGATCAGATGTCTACCTGACTCCGGACGATGCTACCGCACAGAGCCAAATGCAATCGTTGTTTACACACCTGGTGTCGACGATACCGGTGACAACGGGCTCGATCACTGTCAACGATCGGCGCATCCGGACCCGCACTCATGGCGAAGGCGTGATCTGGTTTGAATTCAGCGCATTGTGCGAAGGGCCACGATCCAAAGCCGACTACGCAGAACTGTCTCGTTCCTATCACACGATTCTCATTTCCGGAATTCCCCAACTCAACGACAGCCAGGATGGTATTGTCCGGCGGTTTATCGAACTGATTGACGAACTCTACGACCGTCGGGTCAAAGTGATTGTGTCAGCCGAGCGCTGTCCAGAAGGCCTTTACAGCGGCAACCGGTTGTCTGCACCTTTTAATCGAACCATCAGCCGCTTAAACGAATTCCAGAGCGGGGCCTATCTCTCGCTGTCCCATAGACCCTAATTCATTTCTGACCTAACTCACAACCGTCGTTAGGTTTCGACAAGAGCTGCGCAATCCAGCGGTGAAACGCGTGAACACTGGGCTCGTACAGGGGTGAATACCGACCAGCCCGGGCCAGTGAAGACGACAAGCCCCGTTGCTGGGTCTCGATCACGGAAATATCTTCAGCCAAGCCGGCTTCCATTCGACGCTCATAGGCACTCAGCTTGGTCGCAAAATCTGCTTGCTCGACTGAGGCCTGCGGGAAACAGACGGTCATATTGACCCGGGTTAACGCCGGCGCGAGCGGCATTGCCTCGAATATCCAGACGGCATCAATAGACGCCGCGAAGGTGAGATTAGGGTAAACCCAACTGTACCGCGTACCCAGCAAGTTGCGCCCCGATAATCCCGGCAAGGGCGGCAAAGGCTGGGTCCCGTCGTCCACCTTGCCCGTACTGCTGACCCCCCGGTGTTCCCCGAACTGGGTACTGAAATTCCCTGCGACCTTATCCAGAGGATCCGGCGATGCGTAATAGACCGAAAAAGTACCCGGATGAACCTTCTGCAGATGGTAATACTCGTTGAATACCTCAAGGAAGATTTTCCAGTTGCACCGCACCTCGAACTCTCTGCTCGATGCGGTAATCAGGTCGTCCAATCGCCAGGGGCGATGTACCGCCTCAAAATCACCCAGCCAAGTGTCAATCGGGGCGGCTGCGCCGTCCACATTAACAAAGGCAAACCCAGCGCGTGACGCCGCCGGCACTGCAACCAACCCATAGTCGGCGTTACAAAAATCAACTGCTCCATCCATCCGCGGAGCCGTCAGCAACGCGCCATCAAGCCCGTAAGTCCACGCATGGAACGGACAAACGATCCGTTCACAGCGCCCACGGCCCGGCGGCAACAACCGCATACCTCGATGCCGGCAGGTGTTCGCAAAGGCCCGGAGCTGGTGCGATGAATCCAGCAACAGCACCAGCGGGGTGCCGCCAACGTCGAGTGCGAGATAATCGCCCGGCACGACCAGATTGTCGACGCGTCCGACACTGACCCAACCGCCCCGAAATCCCCGAGCCATCTCCCTCTCGAAAAGCACCTCGTCGACGTAGCATACCGGTGGCAGGGATTCTGCCGCCTCGACCGGTCTTAACACCTTTTCAAAATCTGTTTTATTTAACACCTGGCCCCCCGAGTATGGTCCCAAAGCGGGTTATCTACCCTCGAGCACAGCGGCGCAACCCTCAGGTCAATTAATATATCCGTTGTCTGGATCAGTCGTCAGTCAGTACAGATCCAGGGGATCTACATCGACCGACCAGCGCACAGTCCTTGCCCGTTTCAAGCGGTCCAACTCGGCAAGCCAGACTTCCAGAAATCGATGTAAGTGGTTGTGGTCCCGTCCTGAGACCAGCAGTTGAGCCCTAAACCGACCCGCTCGCCGCTCCATGGGCGAGGGTACAGGATCCATCACCTGGATGTTGCCAGCCTGCTCAGCCTGTAGCCAACACCTCGCCCGGGCCTGGGCGGCCTGTAGAAAGCCAAGGGGCGCAGCCTGTTGAGGGGATTCGGCCCGGAGCAGGACAAACCGCGTATAAGGCGGGTAACCAGCTGCCTTGCGCTCGGCGAGACAGGCAGTGGCAAAACCATCGAAGTCGTGAGACTGAAGCCGGATATAAGCCGGATCATCTGGATAGAACGTCTGTACCAACACAGTGCCACGACGTGTCCCGCGACCGGCGCGACCGGCAACCTGGGTTAACTGCTGAAACAGGCGTTCTGACGCCCGGAAATCGAAGCTGTAAAGCCCCCTATCGGTATTTAACGCACAGACTAGAGTGACTGCGGCGAAGTGATGCCCCTTGGACAACATCTGCGTGCCAACCACGATATCCGCCTCACGCTGGCGAATTGTCTCTAATACCGCCTCAACCTGTCCGGGACCCGCCATGCTGTCACTGTCCACCCGCACAACCCGGGCTTCCGGGAAACGCTCGATCAGGGCAGCTTCGACACGCTGGGTGCCCTCGCCGAGGTGATACAGACCCGACTCGGCACAATTCGGGCATAGGGACGGTGCCGGCTGCGATGCACCACAGTGGTGGCAACGCAGCACACCACTACCCGCATGAAGCGTAAGACCCGCGTCACAACGCAGGCACTGCGCTCTCCACTGACATTTAAGACACAACACGACCGGTGCGAAACCACGACGATTGACATAAATAATGCTCTGTTCACCACGGTTTAAGCGCGTCTCGATCGCATCCAGGACCGCGGTGGAAAGACCGTTTTGGTGGGCTGTCCGCGCAATATCCACCAGCTTCACGTCGGGCATGACGGCACCGCCAACCCGCTGCGGCAATAACAACCGGCTATAACGTCCTTTACGGACGTTTTCCAGCGTTTCCAAGGATGGCGTCGCAGAACCCAGTACGACTGGGATTTTTTCAATTTGCGCCCGTTTTACGGCCACATCTCGCGCGTGGTAACGAAATCCATCTTGCTGCTTAAACGATGGGTCATGCTCCTCGTCCACAATAATCAGGCCCGGGCGCAAACAGGGTGTAAAAACAGCCGAGCGGGTTCCTAAGACCACGTCGGCCAGCCCCTGCCGCGCAGCCCACCAGCCCCGATGCCGGGTCCGCCCACCAAGACCCGAGTGCAAAACAACCAGCTTACCGGCGAGGCCCTGGCTAAATCGCGCCACCAGCTGCGGTGTCAACGCGATTTCGGGTACCAGGACCAGAACCTGTGTGTTCCGGGCTATCGCTTCTCGCGCAATGCTTAAATAAACCTCGGTTTTACCCGACCCGGTAACGCCATGTAGAAGAAAAGCGGCATATTGCTCGAGATGGCTGACCACCTGCGTACAGGATTCCGACTGCGCTGAGGTCAACTGCTGTTCTGTCGCGTGGTGGGCTTGCACCACTGTGGTGCTGTCATCAAGCACGCTGCTCACCCAACCACGTGCTTCCAGCCGGCGCAGTGCATTCAGTACCCTGGGATTATGTGCCCGCAGTGCCGCTTCTGGTACACCTTTCAATTCGGCATCTGCCAGTTCTGCCAGTACTTGCCGCTGAATAACAGCACGGTCAGACAGCATCGTCCTACTGCGGCCACCCTCGACTGTAATGTACCAGCGGCGTGGCAGAGGCGGCTGCAGATTGCCACCTCGACGCAGTGCAACTGGCAGCGCTGTGTGGAGCACTTCACCGACGGGGTGGTGATAGTAGGTTGAGGCCCAGTGCAACAGTTTGAACACCGATTCAGAGAACACCGGTTCAGCATCCAACACTTGCGTCACCGCCTTTAATTTGGAAATAGGTACCTCTGCGCGTGCTACCTGATCACAGACTACACCGACGACAGTCCGTTTTTGTAACGGCACTTTGACTCGAACACCGGTTCGGACCACGTCAAGGTCTTTTGCTGGGGCGTAATCAAATACACGCCGCAGGGGTAACGGCAAGGCAACACGAAGTGCACCGCTGAATTTCATTGCAGCATCAAACGTTTGTGTAATAACAAGTTTGTATTAGTCGTTAAAGTTTCTGTCAACTCGCACCAACCCGAGGTAAATAATTGACACACATATATGTTTCCCTGTTGTGCACAATTGCTGTGGATAACTCTGTGCAAAAATACTCAGCCGTGTGGCAATTTGGCACACGATTAATGGTTAATTCTAAATTGATTAATAAATAAGCAGTTAATTCTTTATTCAAATTCAATACGTTAGGGGTATCCCGGCGTTAGATCACACACTCGGTTGCCATAGATATCGAACCCACCGACGGGCCGGCTGGATGTGTATAAAGCGGCCTTCAAATTGTCAAACGCATACACAGCCACACTCGAATCATCTTTTATGATCAATAATTTAGCTGCCGGACTTCGCAACACTTAACAGTTTATTTGATCCTATTGCACTGCCAAAACAACGCATCAAGTGTAACGCGTACAACACGTTCCGGACACGCCTGTAAACACTGCGTGTTGAATGTTGTCAGTCCACTTCACAAAGCAGCAGTGGCTATTTCAACACAAATGATTACGCCGGCCTTTTGAGCTTTATCATTCTGCCAAAATCAACATATTCACCAGCACCTAATCGTCCGACCGGGTGAATTCGATCCGCATGGANTTTGTCTTCTGCCTTTNGAATCGTGGCCAACCACCTCGTCATCCAGATAAACCCCTCTGACACGCCCCAGGATCATCGAGGTGGTGTTGTCCCCGATGTTNTGGATCTTATAAAGCGTACAGACAAAAGCCACCNTCGCGTCTTTAAGGCGCGGTAGCCGTGAACCCGCCAANGGGACTGTTGTCAGNCCNAGGTGATCAACCTCCGATTCGCCTGCCGGCAGTGTTGCAGATGAGGCGTTCAGGTCTTCCAGCTGAGCCACACTGGCGATGTGAACCAGAAAATCCCGGCGTTGCTTAATATTTTCACGGGTATCCTTTGGGCGCCCGTCTGGTTTAAGACCCGTAGAGATCATCACCAACGGTGGTTCGCTCGAAACGGCATTGAAAAATGAATAGGGCGCAAGGTTAAGGCTGCCATTCGCATTCTCACTGAGCACCCAGGCGATCGGGCGCGGAATAACGGTCTGGGTCAGGGTGATATAGATCTGCTGAGGATCCAGTTGGGTGATATCAACGTACATAATTCAATGCTCCGTGACTACGGCGGCCTTCAAACAGGGGACTAACCATCAGCAAGATCTTGTAGCAACGGCAAAATCGATTCCTGTAGTGCCTTGCGGTCAAGTGGACCGATGTGTTTGTGCCGAATAATGCCTTGTGAATCAATGACAAAAGTTTCGGGTACACCGTAAACGCCCCAGTCGATTCCCACCCTGGCCACTGGCATCCACCGGCACACTCACGTAGGGATTCCCCCATTGCTGCAGCCAGGCGCGGGCATCCTGAGGGGAATCCTTGTAGTTGAGCCCAACAATTTCGATCATTCCAGTCGCGGCGATCTCATTGAGAAGCGGGTGCTCAGCACGACACGAAACACACCAGGAGGCCCAAATATTAAGCAGCCACACTTTCCCGTGCATATCGCTGACCGAGGTGTGTGCGGCTGCATCCAATAACTGGGGCAGCTTAAACGTCGGTGCGGGCTTGCCCACCAGTGGTGAGGGCACCTCGCGCGGGTCAAGTTTGAGTCCGATTGCGAGAAAAATACCCACAATTACGAATATGACCAGTGGCAACCCGAAGCGCCACGCTCTAACCACCGCCGCAGACCCCCAGTTCCACCGTCAACGCTCGTATCCGACCGAGTAGCTTGAGATCAACAAAGTCCCTGCCGTCTTCTACCAAATTGCAGATGTGATTCAGGCCATCGAGCACAAAGGTGGTCAGCATTAAGCACCCCCCGACGCGAGACAATCATGTTGTCGTCCAGCAGCAACAGGGCTCTGTACGCCATTTGATAAGGCCTCAATCGTGATTAGCGCCTCAGTTTACGACCGACTCCGCAGCCCGATTGGACCTTTCGACCAGTTCACCTGCGGGCACATAACCCGGTATAACGGTCCCGTCCTCCAGCACGATGGTCGGCGTCCCACGAACCCCGACCAGTTCGGCGGCTTCCATATGGCGGCCAATCTGGGTTTGGCAGGTCTTGGTTTCAATGGCGATACCCATTTTTGCGTCTGTCATTGCCTGCTGCGGATTATCTGCACACCAGACGGAAACCAGCGTCTCAAACGATGGAGAGTTAACCCCAGCCCGCGGAAAACCCAGATAGCGCACTTTTACGCCTCCAGCGACCGTCTGGGCGATTTCCTGGTGCAGTTTGACACAGTACCCACAACTCGTATCGGTAAACACAGTGATTGTGCTTGCCACATCCTGAGGGGCAAAAACTACCATACCGGCTTCGTCCAGGTCTTCAATCACTTTA
>JGI24816J26688_1000533_pt1 | contig 9940 bp, 9 predicted proteins | sample METZYME_3_250m_FD_26688 | JGI IMG/M metagenome (IMG submission 26688)
AGATATTTTAAGACACCCACCTTTAGTCGTCATTTGATAAAATTATCTTTATGGAAAAATTAAATGATTTTCTTGAAAAACTAGCATCTCCCTTAAAAAGATATGCCAATTGTTTATTGAGAATAGGTCTTGGTGCTTCCTTCTTTCTTCATGGGTATGGAAAAATTCCTATACGACAAGGTTTTGTTGATTGGCTATCCTCAAAAGGGATTCCATTTGCTGAAACTACTGCTCACCTAATTGCATGGGGTGAAATAGTATCAGGCATTGGTATTTTGTTAGGAGGTTTAATTGGAACCAAAGCTTCTGTAGCTGGAAATTTAATTACGAGACTGTCAGGTGGAGCAGTTATGGTTGTAATGATTGGTGCTCTGCTGATAGCTCACTCTAATTGGGGTATTTTCTTTGGTGAAAGTGGATCTGTTCTATTCGCTAGTGAGCAATTGTTTCTATTATTGGTGGGTACTTATTTTGCAATTAGAGGAAATGATAGGCAATAATTTTCTAACAATCCTGTCAAGGTTCACAAAGAGTCTAAAAATCTATTACCATAAACTATCCTGATTTCTAGGGTTTTGTTAATTTATTGGTGTGAACCAGTTATTATTTATCTAAATATGGTGCTGTCAGAAGGACGTTAGAAAAGATGCAGCGTTTCCACCTATGGTCTCACCTTTTCTTGCAGCAATTAAATATTCTTTACCGCTAGGAGCATCTTCGTCATGGTTGCCATAAATTCTTGTGACACGATTTTTGTGGAAAATTTTCAATTGAGATAAAAACGGTACTACAGTTTCCGGACTATCGCCAAATAGTTCTCGATGCTTTTGAGGTAGACGATACCAAGGAATGGTCATATTGTGATGATGAGCATTGTGAAAACCAAAATTCAGAGTTAACCAGTTTACTGTTTCTAGATCCAGGGAGTGAGGGTTACTAAATGTATGTTCCTGCTCCCATTCATATTGGCCTTTTCTTCTAGGTTTTTCGCTACTAAAAAGTGTTAAATTATAGGGATAATCGTGCTGTATGGAGTCCATAAAACGTAAAACAGTCAAAAACAATATATAAGAAAAAGAGTAAAGCACTGCCACTTTTGGTACGAAAATCATTAACATCACAAAAAGAGGGAATCGTATCGCGATTACCGCAGTATTTCTAAGGCGTTGGTTTCTTCTTTGAGGGATAATAAACGAAGAAAACACCATAATAAAATGCATAATAAATTCATGAGCAGGGACATAGAACCATTCCAATATTTTGGTTAATTGAAATAATGTAGGGTTGTTTTCAAAAAAGGCTTCATAGTCAAACCATACAACATCATCAACATCGACATGATGTCTAAAGTGCTTATATTGGATATCTTTATATGTTCCATAAGAAGACCCACAAATCCAACTTAGTAATTGACCAAGATAGGTATTGAATCTAATTTTCTTAAAAACTAAATTATGGGCACATTCATGAATTAAATAAGCTGCAATTATCATTGCATGCCCTAATAGCAGGGCCGAAAGAGTGTTAATAACAATATTTACATTGAATAGACCTAATAAACCTATGATATAGCCAGTAATTGCATAGAGTATTGCTCCTCCAGTATAAATAATTCCTTCTGGCTCTTTAAAAAGTTTTTCCATCGTCTCTATTATGAGAAAAATTCTATTAAATAGGGAAATTATTATATATTTTTGTTTTTTTATACGGTCTTTTCAGGATTTTGTTTCAAATTACTAAGCCCAATTTAGGTGTTAGCAGTTAATGAATCTGTAGAGATTCACAAAAACTGGGTTATAAGACTAACAAGGTTAATCTGGCGCTCGAAAAATATCTTTAGCCAGCATAATATCATCTTGATAAAATACCCCATTATCATTACCCATAAGATCTAGTCTTTAAAATCATGCTACAAATATCTGATGACCTTAAGAATTTTTTAAATAACGAAGTCCTGGATGGTCTTGATATGAGTTCTGAATATTTCTGGTCTTCTTTTGAGGCAATTCTTAAAGAATTTGGTCCAAAAAATAAAGCATTATTAGAAAAAAGAGAAATTTTTCAGTCTCAAATTGATGAGTGGCATATAGAAAGAAGAGGGGAAACTCATAACCATGCTGAATACAAAGATTTTTTAAAAGAAATTGGTTATTTAGTCGAAGATGAAGGAGATTTTCATATATCAACAGTCAATGTTGATCCTGAAATCAAAACAATAGCAGGTCCTCAACTGGTGGTGCCAGTCATGAATGCAAGATTTGCTCTGAATGCTACAAATGCAAGATGGGGAAGTTTGTACGATGCACTCTATGGAACTGATATTATTTCTGAAGATGATGGTGCAACCAGAGCTGGCGCTTATAACNCAGTCAGAGGAGGTAAAGTTATAGCGTTTGCTAAGGAATTTTTAGATACAACAATTCCTTTATCATCTGGATCTTTTGTTGACGTCAAAGATTTCATATTTGAAGATCGCAGCCTATCAATGTTATTGGATGATGGCTCTAAAACACAACTGGCACAACCCAATCAATATGTTGGTTATATTAATAATAACCAAAATGCTTTCGGTCTATTGTTTGAAAACAATAACCTGCATTTTGAAATTCAAATAGATAAAAATCATCCAGTTGGCCAAGCGGATAGGGCAGGCATTAAAGATATTTTAATTGAATCGGCCGTAACCACTATTCAAGATTGCGAAGACTCCGTTGCAGCTGTAGACGGATCTGATAAAACAGCTGTGTATAGAAATTGGTTGGGTTTGATGAAGGGAAATCTAACGGCAACCTTTGAAAAAAACGGGGAGGTTATGACAAGAGTGCTTAATGAAGACAGAACTTACCAATCTATTGATGGCACATCATTTACCTTACCTGGCCGAAGTTTAATGCTAGTTAGAAACGTAGGCCATTTAATGACCAATCCTGCTGTTCTCGATACAAATGGTGATGAAGTACCTGAAGGCATTCTTGATGCAATGTTTACAATTTGTATTGCCAAGCACGATTTAATTGGAAATAGCCCTTATAAAAACTCAATAACTGGAAGCATATATATTGTTAAGCCTAAAATGCATGGCCCTGAAGAAGTTCAATTTACTTGCGATCTCTTTCAAGCTATTGAAAAGGTTTTGTCTTTAGAGCCTCTAACGGTAAAAGTTGGAATCATGGATGAAGAAAGAAGAACCACCGTTAATTTAAAGGAATGCATTAGAGCTGCAAAAGATAGAGTTATCTTTATTAATACTGGTTTCCTTGACAGAACAGGGGATGAAATACATACCAGTATGGAGATGGGTCCAATGATTCAAAAAGAAGAAATCAAGCAGCAAAAATGGATTTTAGCATATGAGGATTGGAACGTTGATTGCGGATTAGAGACAGGATTTAAAGACAGGGCACAAATTGGAAAAGGTATGTGGCCAATGCCCGATGAGATGTTGGGTATGTATAACACTAAAGCCATACACCCCAAATCAGGAGCTAATTGTGCCTGGGTGCCCTCACCAACTGCGGCATCTCTACACGCAATTCATTATCATCAAATTCTTGTTAGTGACCAACAAACCAAGTTAGCTACAAGAACTAAAGCAAGTATAGATGATATTTTAACCATTCCTGTTCTTGAAGATCCAGGGAGTTTGTCTACTGAAGAAATTCAAGCAGAGCTTGATAATAATGCCCAAGGTATTTTGGGCTATGTTGTTCGATGGATCAATCATGGTGTTGGTTGTTCTAAGGTTCCTGATATAAACAATGTTGGTCTCATGGAAGATAGAGCAACCTGTAGAATATCCTCACAACATATTTCAAATTGGTTATATCACGGTTTGTGCTCCAAGGACCAGGTTATAGAAACCATGAAGCGAATGGCTATCATTGTGGACGAACAAAATGCTCAGGATGCTAATTATATTAATATGGCTCCAGAGTTTACTGGTATTGCCTTTTCTGCTGCCTGTGATCTTGCAACAAAGGGAAGAAATCAACCAAATGGTTATACCGAACCCATACTTCATGCTAAACGGCTTGGTTATAAAGCTTAAATATTGACCTTACAGTGGTTGGCAGTTGAAGACTGGTATATTCCTTTGTGTGCTCTGCTGATAATTTTCAAAGTCTGGATAGCATGAGCAAATTAGAGGCCAAAGATCAGATTTCATTTGGTCTTCTACCTGTTCAGCTTTTAGCTTGAGTTTTTCTGAGCCCACAAAAACTTCTATTTCTGGGTTCTTTTTCAGGTTCCAATACCATGTTGGATGAACGTCTGCTCCACCGAGTGAAGCAACCAAAATAACACCTTGCTTGAAGGGAACATGCATTAAGGGAACCACCCTTTTCTTTCCTGTTTTTGCTGCTTTCATATGTACGACACAAATATCACAGTCTTTTACGGTACTCCAAAGTTTCCCTTTGGAAGTCTTATAGAAGAAGGCTTGTAGACTGGTTATAAATCTCATTAATTTCTTGGGAGGGCCTTTTCTTTCCCATTTTTTCCTTTCTTTTTCTGTCATGGTAACTTTTATTTTTTTATCAGATTATCATTATCGATGGAAAACTATTTAATCTCAAATAAACCAAGATTAGAAATTAAGTGTTTTAGCAAGAGTCCTAGAACTATAATTAGTATTGGTTCGTTAGCATATAGGGAGATGTGAGTGAGATCTTTAGTGTTGGTTGTGTCGTTGGTAATAGTAGGAGGCATCAATGCTTCAGCTGTAAATGACAGTCGGCCAGATGGAGTTACTGGTGAGACCTGGCAATTTGGTCCTCTCAATCGTTGGGCATATACTCATATTCGCGAAATACTACCAACCAAAAATATTGCAAATGATAATAATTTGGTTCAACCCATCCCTGGACTCCTTGATGCCAAAGATGACTTGAGCATCAACTTGGGTGGGATAACTGTTCAACTCTCCGATGTTATGAAAAGCCAATATGTTGATGGGATTCTGGTTATAAAAAATGGCGTTGCTGTAGCAGAGCTCTATGATGGGACACTGACACCAGAACGTACCCACTTGATGTGGTCTGTGAGCAAAACAGTGGCAGGGTTGACCGCTGCAAGCATTGCAGCCGATGGATTGATTGATCTTACTAAAACGGTTACAGATTATGTTCCGGAACTGGGGAAAAGCGGTTGGGGTCAGGACACATTGCGAGACATATTGGACATGCGAGATTCTTCCGATTGGGTTGAAGACTATGATTCGCCTGAGAGTACGGTTCGTAGACAAGATTGTGCGGATGGCCTGCTCACAGGTTCCATGTGTATCGATACTGACGTGATCGGCAACTATAAGTTTTTACCGACTGTAGGCATTGATAAGAGCCGGCAGGGTAAGTTTGTTTACAAATCAGGTACAGCGGATGTCATGGCATGGGTTCTGGAAGCAGCAACGGGCCAACGATACGCAGATCTTGTTTCCGAACGTGTTTGGAAGCCAATGGGTGCTGAGCAAAGCGCAGGTATTACCGTCGATGTATCCGGGTTTACCCTCGCAAGCGGTGGCATGTTTGCAACGCTCAGGGATACCGCCCGTATTGGTCAACTTATAATCAATCGCGGTAAAGTTGGTAACCGTCAGGTAATTCCTGAGTTTTGGATAGATGATATTTTAGATCAAAAGGGTGATACCACTTTGCCGTATCTAAGCACTGAAAGCATCGATCCTTATTACCGTTCATTTATTTGGGGTGTGGGGGACAGACAGGGTACTGTGCTTGCTGCGGGAGTACATGGGCAATTCATTTACGTATCGCCTTCAACGGGTATTGTAATTGCCATGTATTCATCCTGGCCTAATGCTGACGGTGGATCCCCCGGACTTGGGGATACTGAAGCTCTGGTAATTTTGGAAGCAATTAGGAACTCAATTTAGCTAAAAAATTTGAGAACCAGAGTTAATGAACAACTGGGAACCCAGATGTTTTCCATGCNAGTATATCTCCTTCTAAATCTACAATTTGATCAAATTTATTTTGAATTAGAGTATCAATCACTAATTGAGCCCTTCTTCCACTTCTGCAGAAAACTACTATTGGTTGGTTTCTATATTGATCTAGAACATCAATGTTCTTAATCAACTGATCGTGAGGGATATTAATTGAATCTTTGATGTGTCCTGATTGATATTCTTTAATTGTTCTGACATCAAGAAGAATTAAATTGTGATCAGGATTTTCGATTCTTTTTTTTAATACTGAAACATTTATAGGTTCAACCTCTGCCCAGGAATATGAGCAGAACACTAGCCCTAGAATTAAGGTAAGTTTTTTCATTTTTATTGACTTATCTTTTTTTAGATCTGAACTTAAAAAATTTCAATATCTTCCTTCCAGTTTTCAAATAAAAATTCAAAAAAGTTACTGCAATTCTAGCTTTCGTCTGTATTTTCATTAACCCTTAATCTAGATTGTTGACCAATCAAGGTCTTTATCGTCCGGAGAGTTTTCGAATTGTAAAACGCCCATTTTTTCAAACTTGGGTCTGACGTTATCTGTTAGCATTCCTACTCTTTTCAAATTTGGCATGACTCTTTGAAATAGAAATGTCTGAAACTGTTCTCTAAACTCGACACTCCTAACATAATTGATAGTTTCTTCTACATCCCACCCAAACTCTTCATAGACAACGGTAGCAAACAACCTGTTTCTCATGATTACACAAGCCTCATAGGCAAATTGTGCCCGTTCCTCAATTTCTTCTTGCGATAGGTTTTTTATATGATCTTCTAAATAATTTACCCCGAAAGTAACATGCCTTGATTCATCTTTGATGATGTACTCAATCATTTTACAAAGCAGAGGATCAGGATGGGTTTCAGCAACGGTTTTAAATGCTCCAAGTGCTAAGCCTTCTATAATGATTTGCATGCCAATGAATTTAAGATCCCATCGTTCATCCGTTAAAATTTTATCCAGAAGGTCTTTTAATTCATCCGTTACCGGGTAAATTAACCTCTGCCTTGTTTGGATATATTTATTAAATGCTTCTACGTGACGGGCTTCATCATAAGCCTGAGTGGCAGCATATAATTTTGCATTGTAGGTTGGCGCGCAGGAACAGAGTTGGCTAGCAACCAACAGGGCGCCTTGCTCTCCGTGAAGGAATTGGGCCATATTCCATGAGTCGATCTTCTTTTGGAAATCCAGTTGATCTTCATCTGATAATTGAGCATAAGGCGCATAACCGAGCAACTGTTCATGAAAAAAAACATAGTCGTCAATGGTAGCATCCTGCATATTCCAAGGTTCTGACCAATCAATATCAATCTCTACATTCCATTGCCTTTTTTTAGCCAGTTGATAAAGCCTGTTAATGCGATCATCCGCAGCTGTATAGTCCCAGTTGTAAGATCCTATTAAAGGGGTCTGGAATATTTCTCTGATCTCTTCAAAGTCCCCTTTTGACATGTAATTACCAGATTGGTATTGATGCAATTGTCTCACCTAAATACTCCTTTTTAATCTTGAGAACATGATACCAATGTGTTTATTCATGCTTCAATGTTATTCCAACAACTGAAGTCTCTCAAGTTCGATGTAGTAGTCATGTTTAATAAATACTCTTTTTTCCGAACTTGTTGCAGTGTGTAAGTTGGAGTAAAGTTTAGAAATAGAGGTTAAGTTTCGCCACTTATAGGTTGGAAGCTAACATAATTCAGGAGACAAAAATGACTAGAATTAATCAACGATGGTTGTTGGATAAAAGACCAGAGGGCATGCCAGAGGACAACTGCTGGAAATGGGAGGAAGTGGATGTTCCAGAATTGAAAAACGGAGAAATTCTAATCAAGTCCCTTTATCTTTCTATCGACCCCTACATGCGAGGACGCATGAATGATGCCGTGTCTTATACAGGACCTGTGCAAATTGGCGATGTTATGGTGGGGGAAAGTGTTGGGGTTATTGTCGAGAGTAAATCAGATAACTTTAAATCCGGTGACTTCGTCTGTGTCCATGGGGGTTGGCAGAGCTACATTGCTGTTCAAGGTGATGGCCCTGAGCTTTTTCAAGCCGATCCCGATATTGTTCCACTATCCACTTACTTAGGAACTGTTGGCATGCCAGGCAGGACGGCTTACTTTGGTCTAACTAGATTAGGCAAACCCAAAGAAGGAGAAACGGTCGTTGTTTCTGCCGCCTCCGGAGCAGTGGGAACGGTTGTTGGTCAAGTGGCAAAAATTCTTGGCTGTAGGGCCGTGGGTGTTGCCGGAGGAGAGGCGAAGTGCTCTTATGTTACCGATGAGCTTGGACTTGACGCCTGTGTAGACTACAAAGCCGGGAACCTCGAGGAGGATCTTAAAAATGCCTGTCCGGATGGAATAGATGTGTATTTTGAGAATGTGGGGGGTGAGCTCACAAGGGCTGTTGCCAAATTATTAAACCCCGACAGCAGAGTTCCCATATGTGGTTTTATTTCCAAATACAACTCACAAGACATCATGAACGAGGAAACCCCTTTCGATGTATTTGGTGCAATGAAGCCATCGCCTGAACACAGATTTTTCGTGGTAACGGAATGGTTTGATGATTGGGCAAAGGCAACCAAAGAGCTTGCTGGGTGGATTAGAGAGGGAAAAATCAATTACCGAGAGACAGTAACAGATGGTTTGGAGAATGCCCCACAAGCTTTGCGGGATGTGTTATCCGGTCAAAATTTTGGCAAACAGTTAGTCAAGGTTGCTGACGAATAGCTGATTCTCTTTTGTTTTTAACTATTACANTGGCTGAGCAGTTGGTCTGATCACAATTTCGTTCAGGGCAACTCCCTTTTCTTGCTGNAAAGCAAAAACAATTGTTTCAGCNACNCGTTCAGCTGGCTGAGCNATCTGAGCCATACCCGTTGTCTTCATTCTCTCCAGAATCGAAGTGTCCTTAATAGAAAAACCTAGCTCAGTTTTAAAAGCGCCTGGGTAAATACAAGTGACCTGTATTTTTCCAGCTGACTCAGATCTAAGACCTTCACTGATGGCTCGAACTGCAAATTTTGTTGCAGAATAGACTGCGCTGCCTTCAAATGTACGTAGTCCTGCAACGGATGATATATTAATAATGATGCCATCGTCTTTATCCAGCATATGTTGCAATACAGCATCAATTCCATATAAGACTCCCTTTATATTGATGTCAATCATCTCATCCCATTCATCGGTGCGTCCTGCACTCAGCAAGGATAGAGGCATAATTCCTGCGTTATTAACCAAGGCATCAATTTTTTTAAACTTGTCTATTCCCAATTGAGCCAAAGCATGCACTTGATCTTTGTTGGAAACATCCATTTTCTGGAAGGCAACATTTTCTTCGCCTAGTTCTTCGCTTAAAGTTTGCAATCGGTCAACCCTTCTTGCTCCCAAAACAACATTAGCACCTTGCTCCACAAGCATTTTTGCGGCGATCATTCCAAAGCCTGAGCTAGCACCTGTTATCATGACGGTCATATTATTCAGATCTCTCATAGTTGTTCTCTCTTAAGTTACTAAAATGATTCTTTATCAAAAATACTTTTTAATTAGGACTCCATTCTGGAGTTCCCCAAAAAGATTTAATTTTGTCGGTAGTAGTTTTTGATTGCTTGAAATCCTTGATAAATGAAACCCAGCTAAAAAAAGTGATTTTCAATGGATTGAAAGTTTTTACATTATTGATTAAACCATAAATTACCGGTTCTCTTTCTTCAGCATAGGTTCCAAACATTCGGTCCCAAATGATCAGCAAATTGCCATAATTTTTATCCAGATATTCTGGATTGGTTCCGTGGTGTACCCGATGTGCGGACGGTGTCACCAAAACCCATTCTAAAATGCCTAATTTGCCAATGCATTGGGTGTGCTCGACAACTGCCCACAAGGTTGACGCAGCGCCAACGACCAATGTAATGGTTGGGTCAAAGCCGATCAAAGGCATAACAAAAAAGAAAGGGACCCTGAAAA
>JGI24816J26688_1000540_pt1 | contig 9871 bp, 6 predicted proteins | sample METZYME_3_250m_FD_26688 | JGI IMG/M metagenome (IMG submission 26688)
CTCGTTGGTGGTGGCAATGGTACGATCAAGGGCGGGCTCCATATCCGCTATGCACGAAAGCTCGAGATGCCGATCACCAACTTATTTCTTGATGTGTTCGACACGCTAGGTGTCCCGCTCGACAAATTTGGGGACAGTACTGGAAACCTTAACGTTTTGACTGGGTAAGGCAAATGCTACAGAAAGTGTTTACTAGGTCACGAATGAAGCGCGTAGGCTTAATCGGTATTACACTATTTTTATTTGCACATGGAATTGTTCGTGCGGCGGAGTCTGAATTGCTATATGCCGTTGAGCGCAACGATTCGGATGCTGCTTTAGTGCTACTGGAACAAGGTGCCGATGTGCATGCTAGTCATCCAGATGGAGCTACCGTATTGCATTGGGCTTCCCATTGGGATTTAGTAGATCTAACCAAACATCTCCTCGATGCTGGTGCCTCAGTAAATGCTGTTAATGATTTTGGTGTAGCGCCCATTTCGGTGGCCTGTCGTAATGGAAGTGTGGGCATGGTTGACGTGCTACTGTCGGGTGGGGCCGACGCCCGGACTGCAGAGCCGAGTGGCGAAACAGCTTTGATGACTTGCGCCCGAACAGGGAGCAAAGAATCGGTTGAGCAGTTACTGGCTGATGGNGCATATCCAAATGCATTCGAGGTAAGTAGTGGTCAGACTGCNCTCATGTGGGCTGCAGCCGGTGGGCATACTGCCACTGCGCGAGTGCTCCTTGAAGCGGGGGCAGAAATNGATGTCCGTTCGAAAGGTGAATTTACACCGCTTATGTTTGCAGCTCGCGCAGGCGCAATCCAGGTAGCANAGTTACTGTTGGAGGCGGGCGCAACGTTTAACATGNCGACGCCNGAGGGACTTAGCCCGCTCTTGATTGCCGCTGCTAGTGTCGACGCGATTACCGGGAGCGACTATCGATTGGTGGTAGAGACGAGCGACCACGAAGCACTTGGCATCTTGCTGCTGGAATACGGTGCTAATGTGGGCCAAGCGGATCAGTATGGAATGACCTCTCTGCACTACGCCGTAGAGATGCGCAAACCGATGTTGCTCGAAGCTCTCCTGGAGCATGGTGCAGATCCAAACACGCAGCTGATTGACGGGCTCCCGTTCCGGCGGGGTGACTACGTAGGACGCGAAGCCTATAACGGTGCATCGCCTTTCTGGCTCGCAGCGCGTCTTGGTGATGTCGAAATGATGCGGGCGTTACTGGCAGCTGGTGCCGATCCGGAGCTGCGGTCTGCCTATGGCGTGACACCGCTCATGGTGGCAGCCGGTCTAACACAAACTGACTCGCGGATGGTAGCGGAGGATAGGCTGTTGGAAGCGGTCGAGATGTTGACTCTCGATGTCGGTGCTGACATTTATGCGGTGGATCGGAGTGGACAGACGGCTCTTCACGGTGCTGCCAATGTGTCCGGCAACGCACTAATACAGTTCTTAGTTGATCAAGGTGCCGATCCTATGGCAGAAGACAAACGCGGCCAGACCCCGCTCGACGTAGCGACTCGCACCCTTAGACCTCGCCCTAGAACTGCTGCGCTGCTGCGTGAGCTTGACGCCGCACAATAAAATAAAAGAGTTTGTTGCTTACTTGGCGCTGCTTGGGCTTCATATTTCAACAGTGCTTTTTGCTGAGCTCTCGACGCCACTTCTCGCTGGGCACTGACAGTATCTTCATAAAAAAAGAGAGCTAACAAACATCTGTTATCCCTATTTTTCTACTGCTCTAATTACTCCAAAGCAAAAACCCACAGCGCAGCCGCGCCAGGGGTTTCTGGCACAAAACCAGTAAATTGATTCATTAAGCCTAACCAGATTCCCGTATGCAAATTGAGCTGNCCAGCTACAATCGCGATATATTGTTTTCCATTAACACTATAAGTAATAGGAAATGCNGCAGGGATCGCATCGAGTTGTGTCTCCCACANGACATTGCCTGTTTGTTGATCGAATGCCTTAAAGCCNTGATCAAGATATCCNAGGAATACCAGGCCTCCGNCTGTGGCTAAACTGGCAGATGCCGGCACTACTTCTTGTCGATATTGCCACGCCAGCTCCCTGTTCTTTAGGTCGATGGCCTGTAATCGNCCATAATTGCCATCAGTGCCAGGCACTGGCACNGTATCTGTCCCGAGGCCGCTAGAGAGCAAGGTACCGGTNCCGTCCAGAAGCGTGTCCATACAAACTTCGAACATGGGTACAAATAGAAAACCGGTTTCATTGTTTACTGAAGACGCATGCCAATTGCGCCCACCCTGATAGAAAGGGCAAACGGTTCGGATTTCTTCNGCATCAGGAAAAACATTGGGATTATTGATTTTTTCACCGGTAACTGGATTTATTGCACTGAATAGGTTTTGTAATCCGGGATCGACGGAAAACAGATATTGCCCAGTTACTGCATCCAAGGCATCGAATAGCCCTGGCTTGCCCGCCGTAACAACTACCTTTTTCATTTCCCCCTTGATTTCTAGTTCGACGATTGACCGTTCGAAAATCCAATCTAGATCAAACTGATCATTAGCAACGTGCTGGTAATACCAAATGAGTTCGCCTGTATTTGGTCGCAACGCCAAAGTGGCATTGGTATACAGAGCGTCGTTACTAACTCCTTCGATCCCAAGTGGGTAAAGTAAAGGACCGGTGTTATAGGTAGGAGACACACCGTAGAAGACAAGGTCCAGTTCGGGATCGTATGCGCCAGTATTCCAGACCGAGCCGCCCTGCCTTTCTTCCAACGGTATATTGTTCCAGGTATTACCGCCTGGTTCCCCAGGTCTTGCTAGCGTNTTAAAGCGCCAGGTCTCTCTTCCTGTTTCCAGGTCGATGGCGATGATGAATCCACCGCCAGGCACAAAAGACGCAGCCATGCCTTGGATGACTTGACCGCTGGCTACCGTAGGTGCGCTGCGCAATTGATAGCCTGTATTGTTACCGATTTCGATAGCGTGATCCCAGATAACATCTCCGGAACGAGCATTCAGGGCCACCATATGCAAATCTGATGTCGGTACTAGTACTTTATTCTCATGCAGCGCTATGCCGAACTTATGACTGGTTACTGCATTACCGTCGTGGCTGTAACGCCATAACATTTCTCCGGTGGTAGCATCCAGCGCCAATACCACGTCGCCAGCGCTATAAAGAAACATAATGCCGTCATGGACCAAAGGTGTCGGCATGTTGTTTCCGGGCGTAACTGGTTGATGCCAGGCTAATTGAAGACCGGAAACTGTCTGCCGATTTATCTGATCCAGGGTAGAAAAGCCGAGATTGTTGTACGTTCGTCGCCAGGTAAGCCAATCGGAGTCGGGTGGATTCTGCAAGATTTCATCGGTTACTGGTGAGTAATCACGGAGCAATGGGATTGAATCGGGATCTGCTATGACAGAACCTAAATTATTCGCTGCGTTACGGCCATAACGCTCAATGACTCCGCCAGAATTTCCAGCTTGCTGGTCATCCCCGTCTTGCTGCGCAAAGGCTTCAACTTGCAACTGCGATATTAAAAAGCAACACGCTAAAGCTCTGAGGGTTATTTGCTTCATCACTAATAATCCAATGTATCCCGATACAAAATTTGATGTTTGATTTTCCAGCCTTCATCTGTTCGTCCAAAATAGTATTACATAGTCTTGGATAGAACCAAATAGAACAATTGGAGATGCCCTTGAGTGGGATTAGTTAAGTAGCGTATATAAAAAAGCAGGGACGGAATCGATGTTTTCCTGTTGTAATTTTCGTTGACCTAATCGTGACTCAGTTCCTGAATTCGATGTGGTATTTTGTTGTCTTATCCTAACTGCCTTAAGGTAATGCATAGACAACCAACTCAGGCGCCGGTTGACCCGCAATACTAACTGCTATGTATTGCTTATCTCCGATTGAAAAACTCATTGGTGCTGAACTGGGATTCCCCGGTAGAACTATTGCAGCAATTTCATCTCCATTTGATTTATCTCTAGCAACCAGTTTAGGTCCATCGCTTGTTAACTGCGCATGAATCAAGAGCGTAGATGTCACCAGTACAGGATGCCGACCTCCACCACCCAGCGAAGGCAGATCAATCCCTTCTAGCGCTGGATTATTTTCTACTCGTGCAGATCCGTCACCATTGGCAACCTGCCACAGAATTTCTCCTCGATTCATGTCGAAAGCGGTGATGGTGGAATAGGGTGGTTTCAGAATCGGCAGACCTTGAGGCCCGGGTACGCCCCGAAAGTTCAAACGAAAGTAATTGAAGTTGGATTCATCCNCTTCCATCGTACCCATGAAAGGCACCGTAGGGCCGTTCGATGAGGGAACAAACAATACGCCAGTTTCAGGATCGACGCCTGCTCCTGGCCAGTTGGCACCACCACCGGCACCCGGCATCAATATTGTACCGATGTTGCCATCGCCTGGCAGGCTGGGCGGAGTAAACAGTGGGCCGTAGGTAAAATTCTCCAATGTGCTTAGGGCTTGTGCGCGGAGTTCCGGAGTGAAATCGATCAGGTTATCCTCAGTGAGCCCCTGCGTAGTAAATGCCGGTGGCTTAGTTGGAAAGGGTTGAGTTGGAGAAGCCCTCTCTCCTGGTATGGTACTTTGGGGTACTGGCCGTTCAATGATGGGCCACACTGGTACTCCGGTGGCACGGTCGAACATGTAGGTAAAACCCTGTTTGGTGACCTGGGCGATCGCCCTGATCTCCCTGCCGTCTACGGTGATATCAATCAAATTGGGTGCCGCTGGTGTATCGTAGTCCCAGAGACCATGGTGAATCATCTGGAAATGCCAGACCCTTTCCCCCGTGCTGGCATCGAGTGCTACCAGACTTTGGGTGAATAGATTGTCGCCAGGCCGATGACCGCCGAAGAAATCATTGGTTGATGCTTCCGTGGGAAGATAGACGTAGCCCAACTCAAGATCGGCACTCATCTGGGTCCATACTCCTCCATTACCGGTATAGCGCCAGGATTCTTCTTGCCAGGTTTCTACTCCGAATTCACCTTGTTGTGGGATCGTGTGAAAGATCCAGATCAGCTCCCCAGTACGGATGTTATAACCGCGGACCCAGGTAGGGGGCCGTTCCTTGAAGCGAGGACGATTTGAAGTGATGTGCTGAACGACCAATACATCTCCTACAACCGTAGGAGGCGATACCCCCCCCAGGGGCTGCGCACCTGTATAATCGAGTACATCGCGTTCAGCCCTCGGAATGCCACCGGTCATGTCAATTCGCCCGCCGGCGAAGGCTGTATCCACTTCCCCGGTTTCAGCAACCAAGGAAATGATGTAACCGTCATTGGTGGTAACAAGCACTCTTGAGTCGTCACCGTTGCTCCACCAGGCAACTCCCCGATGATGAAAACCAAGAGGGCTGTTCGAAGCACCTGACATGTAGACCTGGGGATCGTAGGCCCATAACATTTCACCGGTGACGGCGGTCAGGGCAACGACTTGGTTCAAAGCGGTAATCATATACAACACGCCATCAATCATAAGAGGTGTTGCCTGCAATCGACCGAATCCTATATCCGCTTCGAGACCTAACAATGCTTCGAAATCCAGGTCAACATCGATTGATTGCCAGCGCCAGGTGATTTCTAAATTCTCGAAATTTCTTCTGTTGATCTGACTAAGGCTTGTGTATTTCGTTGAGCCGGCATCGGATGCATAACTGGGCCATTCGCCATTGGTACTGCCGAGCTGGGCGAGAGCGCTTAGGCTAAAAAAGAAAAAACAGACCCCTATATATTTAGAAGCGAGAGTTTTACGAAATTGCATTAGTTCAATTCTCCAGTGTCCATCGCTCGCTTAGTCCTTCCCGATCCACGCGTTTACCCCGCAGATATACCTCGTTGATCTCGCGCGTGTTGCTAATATCTTCCAACGGATTGGCGTCAAGAATGACGAAGTCTGCCGCCTTTCCTGCTCGCAATACGCCCACATTATCTAAACCGAATGCTTTGGCGGCTCGTGAAGTTGCAGCCACGATTGATTCCGATGGTGTCATGCCCATGCGCACGAAGAGTGAGAGTTCAATGTGATCAGCGTAGCCGAAATAATCACCAACAGCGCCGGCATCGGTGCCGAGAATGATGTGATCTTTTAGTTTAAATAGATTGCTGGCCATTTGTGCCGACCGCTCTTCAGCCGCTGCACTCCTGATTGTCGGTGGCGTAGAGTAGCCCGTATTGAGCGATTCAATCACCAAAGGCGGAACCTGGTCCTCGAAGAATGGATCCTGAAATGCTGGTATGTAGTATGGCTCGCGTTTAGTAATCATTCCCAGAGTAGGAACGATATAGACATTATTTTCTCGAACCATGTCCAAATACTCATCATCCACGTGGGTATCGTAGGGCATGTGAATGAATCGCCGATTGCCGAAGCGAACCAGAGATTTGTGATCTGCCAGAGTAGTGGCATGGGCTATGATTCGCATATCGTAGTTCGATGCGGTATTTAATACTGCTCGATAGATTTCAGGGGCCAATTTTACCTGTGCACCACGCCTTTCATCTCTGGAATCCACCCATATCTTGGCAATACCGTACCCTTGCCCAGCCAGCTCCCTGACCGTTCGCACTGCTTGCTCCGGATCAGTAACTGGGTTTACTCCCCAGTAGTCGGGATCTTCAGTAAAGCGAGGATTGGGACCGCCCCCTAGTGATCCCATGCCTGGTGATTGGTGATAACGCGCTCCACCGATATTCCCTCTTAGCTGCTCCAGTTTTACTCGATTGGCAACATCTTCCTTGTCGCTACCCGTGGATATAATTGTCCCCACACCATAGTAGGCATGACGATAGAGGTGGTCGGTGAGATTCTCCTCAGTAAAATATTGTGAGCCCCATTCACCGTACGCTTCCCATCCGAGGTGAGCATGGGTATTGACCAGCGCTGGAATTATTGTCTTGCCGTTTACATCATGGTTAATTGCTGAGTCCGAATTATCCAAACTGGAAGCAGGACCTACTCCTAAGATTGTCCCATCACGAACCAAAATAGATCCTTGTTCGATAACTGTGCCATCACCGACAATGATGCGTGCATTATTAAATACAGTTTCAGAAGAATCATTGCCTAATTTGTTAGGCGGTTGCGCAAATACCTGACCTGCAAGTATGAGCAGACAAATGACCGTAGACTTGAAAGACGACAACTTCATTAATTGGCAAGGGGGTTAGGTCTAGTCTGAAATTTTACCATCTTACTGGTCGTACCTTTACCGCCTTCCGTGTGCCAATTGAAGTTGGTTCCATAGTTAGCCCATACAGCACGACCTTTCCAGCCAGCGTCAGGGTCATCGATGCGACCATCCAAGCCACGGGAATAAAATCCTAGAGGATAAGGTACACGCATAAAAACCCACTCGCCGGTTTCTGGATCGAGTACTTGCAATGAGTCCGATCCTGACCCGGTAGCAATAGGGATATTTTCACCTAGACCCAGAATGTTGTAGTTATCCACCCAGTTGTAGTAATGAAAATCGGCCTTCACATCAGTGCCTTTCATGTTCGGACCTGGCACTTCATACAAGGTCCAACCTTCCTGACAGTGTTGAGAATTAACAACCGACGGACCATTTAGCACTTCACATTTGCTGCGATCGAAGCTGGCCAGGTGGCTGCTGCCAGAAAGCGCAGTCCACACTATGCCATTCTTGTCGACATCGAGACCGCGTGGTCCGAATCCTTGCACTTCGCCATCTACAACAGGCAATTCGTAGACTTCAGTTATGCAAGTTTCAGGAGGGTTGTTGCCGATGTCCATGCGGTAAATTCGGCCCGGAAATTCAGTACCAACGCCCCAGGCCACATTGTCCACGGGGTCCACGATTATGCCGTAGCTGCCTGGGCTCATGCGGGTATCGAGAGTTGGGTCAACGTCGCCGAGTTGCTCTCCCCCCCCACCTTCGTTTTCACTGCGAAGTGCACCAACGGGTTGATTCCAGGGCATAGTAATGCGGCCGTCCCCATTGGTGTCTACCACCATGGGGCACCAACCTTGAGAGAGTTGTTCGTCACCGGTAAGGTCATATTGACGAGTATTAATCCAACCTATGACATCACCCCCACCACTGAAATACAGCATTCGATCCTCATCGAAGCCAAACTGCAGATGGTGGGTGCCAAAACAGGTATCAATCAATCCGAACTCTTCTGTGGCTGGATCATAGTAAGAAGCCTGGCGGGAGCTTCCTCTGGAGGGATAGTACTGAACATATTTGTTGGACGATCCTTCCTGGCACCATTCTGGTAGATTGTTGCCGCGCACCTTGGTGGTCATCCACACACGACCCAGCTCATCGAGCATTGGGTTGTGAGGGTCCGCGGGCCGCTGCCATAGTGGCTCNTTGCCATAGTAAGCAGANGGGANTGGGAACTGTTGGGCGAATCGCGTCACCGCCGGATTGTCNGAATTATCTTTCACTGCAATCACGATCTCACGCCACGCNTTNGTTTCCGTATCCAACTCCAGCAANGCACCGTGTCCGCCATCNACACCGTAAACCTTNCCACCGGCGTTNATAGTTGGATCGCGTTTGTCAGTAGTTATTTCATCGTGGATGTAGGAGGACTCATTACCCCAGTCCCACTGGGTAACAACGACATTGCGTTCAATTCCACTGGGGCGTGGCGGTGTAGGCGGAACTTCACCTGCTGCTATTCGATCGGTCCAGTCTGCATACATTTCCATGCCGTGGGGCCCGAAACGACTAGCGAAACCAGCCATGAAGGCGCCTCGGATTCCCATGGAAATGCGATATCTCCATGCCTCGATGCTGGACTCGAAACCGAGATGGCTAAGGTGATCCAGCGAGCGAGTGGCCTTATTGCCGAGCTGGTGACAGAGTTGGCAACCCTGTTTTGTCATGTCAATCCACTGTTTCTGGCTACGCATACGCTCGGAGATACCATTGCCGTTCGGGCCGGTACCGGGAAACTGGTCTTGCATCTGGCACTTCTAGCAGCGAGTACCAGTAATTGGCTGGATAGACCTGAGCGGCCAGCAAGGGATCCCCTGCAGGAAATACTCTGAGAGATACGCCTTCGGCGCCGGTCCTGAGAAAAATCGGGTCCGAGTCTACCAGGCCATAACCTCGCACCCAGACTTTATACATGGCTTCCGGGAGTTCAGGTAATACGAAACGTCCTTCATCATTAGTGACAACAATCTTGGCAAAGTGAGTGGGTAGGTCATCAGTTTCTGCGATAACCCAAACTCCCGCTTCATTACCATCGCTGCTTTGCACCCTGCCTTCGATTGTGCCAGACGCGCTAAGCGGCTGAGCGGAGACGGTTAGCGATAACGTCGTTATAGCGGTCAGGCATATAGCGTGCACTATCTGGCGCAGTGCGGCGCGTAAGTGAAGGTCTTCCTTAATGAATAATTCTTCAAACAAAAACATGGGAGTCTCCTGAGGACTATATTTTTACCTTTTATCACGTTAATGGACGTTTCTTTCCACTCGTACCTATTCTCATCCCAAGTGGCTGTAAGCCCTAGAATACTATGGGGTCAGATAGCATGACGTCTCAATTTGTAACATTTTTAGTAACAACTAACCTCTATATTTATACTTGATTTTCAAATCATTTTGAAAACAACTATGCAGAAGCCAGCCGAACCTTTACATTTGTTACTATAAAGTCGTAATTTAAAGTAGTTTTTCAGGGTTTTCGAGGCAATCGGTCAGACAAGTGTTGCCATGTTTTCTGAGCACGCTATTGCCAGTTTCTAGAAAGCGCGGAGAGCTACCATTCAAATCATATTCAGGAGAAGGTGAGTAATGGATTCAGACATTGATCGGCTAAAGATTGCTTTCAAAAATCGACAGATAAGTCGACGATCTTTCCTAAATTCGCTCGCTG
>JGI24816J26688_1000545_pt1 | contig 9841 bp, 8 predicted proteins | sample METZYME_3_250m_FD_26688 | JGI IMG/M metagenome (IMG submission 26688)
GTTTCGGGGGCAGCCGCGATGGTGCTCTTCGGTCTGAGTGCTCTCTACACTTCACTGACTGGGGTTCCATACTTTCTTGACTCAGAAATTCCTGCCGCAGTCTTCCTCGGACTTCACCTCTTGGTAACGGACCCATCAACTTCACCGCGCTCACGTGCTGGCAAGCTTGTTTTCGGAGGGTTCTACGGGTTGGGCGTTTTCGGCCTTTACTCACTCCTGGGAGCCTACGGAGCACCAACTTTCTACGATAAACTTCTAGCTGTTCCGCTCCTCAATCTAAGCGTTAGAGGAATCGATGCGTTGATTCCTGTGATCAGAAGAAGCCGAGTCATAAAACTCTTGAGACTTGATTGGGCTCCTCTCGGACTCAACCCCGTTCACATGGCAGTATGGATCATTTTCTTCGGGTCAATGACCGCGATGGGTAAGACCGACGGAATGCACCCCGGTGATAGCCTTCCATTCTGGGAGCAAGCATGCGCTGAAGATCGACCAACTGCATGCAATCGTCTGATCCAACTGGAGGCCAGCTATTGTGGGGACAACTCAGCCTGGGCTTGCAACGAACTCGGTGGGCATTATAGACAAGGAGAAATCGTGAGTTCGGATGCTGATCTTGCCCTCGGCTACTTCTCTCGCGCATGTGAACTCCGATTCCAGCCAGCATGCGTTAACCTTCTCGATCCAGGCAGCTTTAGCCGGATGAACCCACGGGCGCTTGATCTGAGACTGCTCCTCAGGGAAGGCGGTCAGAACTTGATGGAAATGACAGAGCCAGAGCTATACGAACGTGCCTGCGTCCAACATGACTGGGATTTTGCTTGCGACAAAATCATGAGTACATCTTAAGTGGTCCGTAAAACTGCTGTCCCGCTCACAGCTCTTGGACTCGTCAGCGCTGTATGGATTGCCTTGAGTTTTGCAGGGTCTCTGCCCCGGCCCGGTTTGATTCCTGATCATACAGTCATCAGTAACCCAGGAGAGGTTTCCAGATTTCTGGCAGATGCTTGGCAACTCCCGGATGATCCGCTCCTAGGATTCGTCGAGATCACGGCTGGACCATTTCTAATGGGTAGTGATGCTGCCATCGATCCACTGGCATTCGATATTGAGCGCTGGTCTAGCACGAANGCGCAGGTGGTTCTGGAACTTCCGACGTATTACATCGGACGCTTCGAGGTGACCGTTGCACAAATCCGCTCGTTCGTTCAGGCAACAGGTTATCCTATTGATAGTCAAGCACTCAGTGGAGCACCTGAGCACCCTGCTTCTTTTGTTTCTTGGCCGGACGCACTCGCGTACAGTCGCTGGCTAGATAAGATCCTAAGAACTTCGGCCGAGACACCAGAGGCTCTGAGCACCCTGCTCGAGGGCGGTGGGCAAGTCACTCTGCCAACGGAAGCCGAGTGGGAGAAAGCCGCTCGAGGTACTGACGGACGAATCTATCCATGGGGTANTGAGCCCAGGCCTGACCGAGCAACCTACCAAGCAAGAGGCACCACAGCTGTCGGGAGCCACCAGTGTCCGGAATGTCCGTTCGGGCTCTCTGACATGGCAGGAAATGTGTGGGAATGGACCAGAAGCCCATATCAGCCCTACCCCTATGATCCCACCAACGACTCGCAGGACCTAGAAAACGAGTCTCTTTGGGTCATGAGAGGTGGATCTTTTACAGATCCGGAGCGCTTTGTCCGGGGAGCAAACCGGGGGGGAGCCGATCCCGGTGCCCGCCGCGCCTTTATAGGCTTTCGGATAGCGATTTCGCCTTCTGAATGACTCTTCCGGATGCATGGCCTGACAGCTTACGGTGCTCGCCCGACTGAAGCATGCACTGTAGACTCACAGCCCGCTTGGTATCACGGTCCGTGTGGCCGATCCATAAGGTTTGACAGGGGAGGTATCATGAAATCCGCAAAGATGCTTGCTGGTTTACTCAGCGTTGCCTTGGCTGTTTCAGCATGTGCAACCGGTGAATCCACTTCTGACGCAGTGCTATACGAAGGTGCACAACTGATAATCGGCGATGGGGGTGCGGTCCTCGAAAATTCAGCGTTTCTGGTCGAGGACGGCCGTTTTACTGCTGTTGGTGCTGCTGGATCGATCGAGGCACCTGAAGGCTCCAGCCATGTCGACCTAGCAGGTAAGACTGTAATGCCAGCAATCGTGAACGCACATGCGCACCTCGCATCACCTCGAGTGGATCGGACAGAAGAGCTGCAACACTGGGCGTACTATGGGACGGGCGCAGTAATGAGCCTCGGCCTCGACGATGGTAATGTGGGCTTTGAGATGCGGAGCGAAGACATACCAAATGGGGCACGATCCCGTAGCGCAGGGCGTGGGATTACCGCACCGGAGGAAGGACGCTCAGAGGTGCCCTTCTGGATCACATCCGAAGCAGAAGCCCGTGCAGCGGTACAAGAACTAGCAACCGAAGAGGTCGACTTCGTGAAAATTTGGGTCGACGACCGTGGGGGCCAATACGAAAAACTCACGCCGGAACTATACGGCCCGGTGATCGATGAAGCGCATAAGCATGGTCTTCGGGTCACCGCTCACGTCTTCACCCTCGAGGATGCTAAGGGACTACTCCGTGCAGGGATCGATGCGTTCGCGCACGGGATTCGAGATCAGGATGTGGACGACGAACTCGTCCAGCTGTGGACAGACCGTCCTGAGGTAGTATTGGTCCCAAACCTCCCGAACCCGGGCGTTGCATTGGACCTGAGCTGGCTCAGCGGAACAATCCCTGCTGAAAGACTCAGGGAGATGCAGGCAGCCCAGCAGGATCGACCTGCTGCTCAAGAGTCTTTTGGAATCCAAGCAAGAAACCTTGATCGCCTGAACAGCGCTGGCATTAAAATCGCGTTCGGTACGGATGGGAGTTCACCCTGGACGTCACACCAGGAAATGGAGGACATGGTACGATCCGGGATGACCCCGGCCGAAGTGATCGTTGCGGCGACAAGCGCATCCGCTGAGCTAATGGAGCTCGACGCAGGCTCTGTCGCCGCTGGCAAACTCGCAGACTTTGTCATTCTCGATGCAAACCCAATTGATGATATCACGAACACACGCCGAATTTCAGATGTATATATGAGAGGTCAGCGCGTTGAACGAGAGCCACTGCGAGAAAGATGGACAGGAAGTGAATAGTAAAATTTTGCTGTCCTTTTACGTCCTTTCGACGCTGGCTGTGACCTCATCCTGTATGGGCACACCTTCAGCACCAGCAGGAATAACCGGAACACGAATAATACAACCTGGTGCACCAGGAGAGATGGCCCAGGCCTTCGACACAGCAGAGTTGGACGCGATCGGGGGGTTGGAGTACTCGGAAGCGGACGTGCGGTTTATGCGAGGGATGATACCCCACCATGGGCAGGCTCTCGACATGACAGCTATGGTGCCCGCGCGCGCGACCACAGATGGATTCCGCGGTTTGGCGCTCCGGATGCAGATCTCACAGAGAGATGAAATCCGACTGATGGAGCGCTGGTTAGCCGAACGGGAAGAGGAAATTCCAGCCACGAATGCTCATAGAATGATGATGACTGGTGATATGGCACTCATGCCCGGGATGCTCAACGCTGAGCAGATGGAGCAACTGACATCTGCTACCGGGCGAGAATTTGAGCGACTATTCCTCGAATTTATGATCATGCATCACGAGGGAGCACTCACTATGGTGCAGACGCTCTTTAATTCTTCAGGTGCCGGGCAGGAATCATTGATTTTCAAATTTGCATCGGATGTTGATGCAGATCAAACAATCGAGATACTGCGGATGCGCCGAATGCTGGAGGAACGCTGATAGGCTCTATGGTACCAAACCCTACTGTGGTCAAATGGACAATTATGTAAATGACTTACTCATTGGATACAAGGAATTAGGATGATACTCGAACAGATTTCCGGATTTACCCATCGAGGAGCCGCTCTAGCAATGGTGTTGGTGATGACGGCCAGCCTCATAGGCGGCTTTTCGGAGGCTGCAGCCCAGATAGCTCCCGACTCGGTCGAAGCAGAGCCATTATTCACATGGGATCCAAACGATCCACGCCTCGAACTCGGTGCAGGATGGATGGACGCGGAATCGGCGATTCGTGGACTCGAGCAAGTCTCTGAAATCCCTCGCCCGGACGGATTCTTTAATCCGGCGACTCCAGACGATGGGCGTTTCAGCAATACTGACCTAGCATTCGAGGGACAGTACCTATATCAGGGCAATTACAACGGATTCCAGATCTACGATTTAGAAGATCAGAATACCCCGATGTTGGCGCTGTCCGTTGTGTGCCCCGGTGGGCAGGGCGACGTCTCGGTTTATGGAGACCTTGTGTTTATGTCAGCCCAAGAAACACGCGGCAGACTCGACTGCGGAATTGAAGGGGTCACGGACTCGATCAGTGCGGAGCGGATGCGTGGCGTACGTATTTTCGACGTATCCGACTTAAGTAACCCGATGCAGGTTGCGGCCATCCAATCGTGTCGCGGGTCACACACGCACACGCTAGTCATTGACCCCGATGACAGCGAAAACGTTTACGTCTACATACAAGGGACAAGCTCCGTGCGCCCAACAGAAGAACTGCCAGGGTGCTCTGGGGGCGAACCGGATGAAGATCCCAACACAGCACTGTTCCGGATCGAGGTCGTCCGCGTGCCACTGAATGCACCTGAGAATGCGGAGATCATAAACATGCCTCGCATCTTTGCAGATGCGGAAACCGGTAACATCGCAGGTCTTTGGGCTGGAGGTGATCACGGTGCGGGCACTCAAGACACTCGGCGTACACATCAATGTCATGATATCACGGTCTATCCAGAGATCGGACTAGCTGCCGGTGCATGCTCCGGCAATGGGATTCTGCTCGATATCTCAGATGTCGTGAATCCGCGACGGATCGATGAGGTACTCGACCCAAATTTCGCCTATTGGCACTCCGCAACGTTTAATAACGGCGGTACAAAAGTCGTATTCACTGACGAATGGGGCGGCGGCGGCCAAGCTCGCTGCCGGGCATCAGACCCTCCGACCTGGGGAGCCAACGCAATTTTCACCATCGAGGACGGAGAAATGACACTTGGAGGCTACTATAAGCTCCCCGTACCTCAGACAGAGACTGAAAACTGCGTCGCCCATAACGGCTCAATCATCCCAGTTCCAGGTCGGGATCTGATGGTCCAAGCTTGGTACCAGGGCGGCCTATCAATCATGGACTTCACTGATCCAGCAAACGCTTTCGAAGTTGCGTTCTTCGATCGAGGCCCACTAAGTGCCGAAGCGCTCTTCACCGGGGGTTATTGGTCAACGTACTGGCATAACGGCCGCATATATGGTGCTGAAATCTCACGCGGGATAGACGTGTTCAGGTTGACTCCGACAGAGCACCTTTCACAGGCTGAGATCGACGCTGCAGAACTCATCCAGATCGATCAATTCAATGCGCAGATGCAACCACTGACGGTATGGCCAGCGGTTGTCCCCGTAGCACGGGCCTATCTTGACCAACTGGTGCGAGGCAATGGGATTCTCAACGATCGTGTACCCGACGTTGCTAACATTCTGGACCGAGCGGAACGAGGGACTGCAACCGCGACGCAACTAGCTCAGGTGGCAGCGCAACTAGACCAGGACGCTACAGCAATACGTGCCGGAACCCGTGGTGGTGATGCTGAGCGTCTTTCAACACTCGCTGAAGTTCTAAGGAATCTAGGCGGCTAAGAAAAATCAGTGGGGTGCTTTCGAGCAGCCTTTCTGCCCTAAGGCACCCCACTTCCTGCCCAACATTCAGGTTCATCCCTGGGATGATTACCTGATCACTCGTTGATCGGTAGCTCCGAGTTCCACATATCAACAACGACCTTCCACGAACCATCTGCCTGCTTCTTCCATGTGTGAAAGTCGCGGATAATATCTCGTCCAGGTGGGCCCTCGGGATTATTGATTGTGATATCGCCTATGGAGAGTGTCCACCCGATATCACCGGATGTAGAAATTTCCGCCCGCAGGATCTCGAACTGAAGTTCAACTCCCGGTGTCTCGAGAAAACCAAACCGGTAGCCCTGCACACCCTCTAGTTGTTCTACCAAGTCAGCATTGGGTGGGACCATGAGTGCGTTCTCGTCATAGAGAGCAACAACCGCCGCCCTGTCCTTCGCACTAGCTGCCTGATGATAGGTGTTCGCGGCCAGCCTTAACGAAACCAAATCGGATTCAGTCTCAATGGTAGCTCCGGATCCACATCCACCTGCCATTACCGTTCCAACAATGATGAATATCGTGTACTTGTTCATTTTTTTGTTACCTCAGTGTTGTTCGACTAGCCATTATTTGATGCCGGATGAATTCGCACAATAAAAGTGCACAGAAACTCCACACTCTGTTGGTGTCCTCAGTCACAAAAGGACCTTTTCACTTCTGGGCCCTAGATTTCCTAGACATTCTCATCAGACATTGGAACAAGACCAGAGCCTGACGCTATCCTAAAGGTCCACGGACACGTGAAATCTTGAGAGAATCCTACTGAAACCAGGGACTCACTAATTGATTGCTTGGCACCCAAAGAGGCAGATTGGCTCTCGACTCTGTTTTCTCTTCTCGGTTGTCCTGGTAGCCTGCTCATCGCCTTCGGAATCCGAGGACGAGGACGCCCGGCCTGTACCATGTCTGTCGATCACATCGGTCTGTACTGAACGGGTCGCGATCGGCAGTGGTGTCTACCTTCCGGTATTCACCACGCACTCGTTCTCCGAAGGACATCTCCAAGTTACCCGCGGCCTTATTATCGTTCACGGCGCAAACCGCAATGCGGACGATTACTTCCAAAGAGGGTTCCAGGCTGCAGCTGCAGTAGGTAATCAAGAGACTACGGTCGTCGTTGCACCATATTTCCAAACTTCTTCAGATAATCCAGCATCAGACGAACTGTTCTGGAGCAGTAGTGGCTGGAAGCGAGGGCACCTCTCCAGCAGCGAGGGGCCCCGACCCCGCAGGAGTTCCTACTCAGGAATTGATCAAATCATTGATCTTCTCTCAGATCCATCCCGTTTCCCGGCATTGACGGAAATCACTATGACGGGTCACTCAGCAGGCGGACAGGTCGCTCATAGGTACGCAGCAACGAGCCGTGCTGAGGAGAATCTGGGATCAGTAACGATGCGTTACGTAGTAGCAAACCCCTCCACTTACCTATACATCCGGCAGGAGCGAGAAAATACGGGCGCATTCGTAGTGCCCGATGCATCAGCATGCTCCGACTACGATGAATGGCACTACGGCCTTTCAGAACGAAATACCTACGCTGGCTCACTCGTAGTGGACACGATCAAGGCACAACTCGTGAGGAGAGACGTGCGTATTCTTATCGGTGATGCGGATTCCCTGAGCGCTTCGCTCGACGTTAGCTGCGGTGCGAATCTACAAGGCCCTTACCGGTTCACCCGGGGACGCCGGCTTATGCGCTTTATGGACCAGTTCTTTCCTGAGCATAGCCATAAAGAAATGGTCGTCCCCAGTGTCGGCCATTCAAGTAGTGGAATGTATCTTTCCGCTGTGGGTCTCGACGCTCTCTTCGGTACATAATAGACATAGCTTCATGAACACACTCGGTACCGTACATATGATCTTCTCGCTGATTGCGATCGGGGCTGGCGCTCTAGTCCTCACAAACACAAAGGGTACACGCCGGCACCGTACGTTTGGTCACATCTACGCTACGTCGATGGTGGNTGTGATCGCTACCGCTTTCTCAATCTACGACCTAACAGGAAATTTCGGGCCATTCCATGTGGCGGCATCTTTAAGTGCAGTAACCCTATCAGCCGGATTGTACTTCGTTCTTGCTCGGCGACCTAAGTACAACTGGATCGAGTGGCATGCTCACTGGATGAGTTGGTCCTATATAGGCCTGATCGCAGCCCTAATTGCAGAATCCCTCACCCGTTTCATCATGCCCCGAGTAGCGCTACTGCTGGAAGAACACGAACTGTGGAATGTGTTCTGGAGCATCGTTGTTGTCTCAGCATTGGGCACGTTCGTGGTCGGCTGGTGGCTCGTAAACAGAAAGCTGCCACAGGCTCTGGGCACGGTTTCGGGTCCAAATAGTTAGGGCCCGAAGCCAAACTTCAATGCAAGGCAATCAAGATCCAAAGGCGGCAAAGCACTGCACACCAAAACTCCCGACGGTCTTCTGGTCTGAAAGCACAAGAACCGTGACTGGGTTCTCTTCGACAACGATACAATTCGAAGCCACCCCAGTTATCTCTATGGAATACGGTCCCGGTGGAAGGCCCCCAAACTCTGTGATTGAGTTGATCTCTACGGACCGGGTAAGTGATCCGTCAATCACCACCTGATATCCGTTAGGATCTAAATTTTCCCCATGCGAATGGATCAGGACCTCAATAGAGCCAGGACTACTAAACCCCGCCGGCCCGTCTCCACACCCTGAGCCCAGCAACATGAGCATCGCACAGAAGAGGACTCCGATTTTCTGCTGAAGGCCGCACATGGCAAGCCCATGCTTGGGGGGTGATAATTCGTCATGATTCTCGAACACTTCAGAAAAATCGATGGAGAACATGGCGCACGTCTAATTCGACCCCTCTAGTCGCTGAATCACTTGCTCGATGTCAACTCCGGACTCGAGCCAATCAGTGAGCCGTTCCGCATGTTCTCCATCGATGGTACGGGCGAGAAATGTGGCTCTCGTCCCCTGCCGCCTGTTAGTCGTGTACGTCAGTGGCGCACCAATTCCCTGAAAACCATCCAAAGTTTCTAGTGCTGCCACAAGTGACTCGGTAGTCAAGTCACGCCCAGCTCTACGAAGTCCCTCGACAAGCGGCTCAGCATAACGGAATCCAGAAAGGAAAAATTCACTGGCCCGCTCCTCCGGCGCGATACGGGCACTCGCTTCTCGATACTGCTCAATGAGAGGGTGGGCTGAGTTAGCAAGTTCACCAATAGCCGCGAAGATCACGCCCTCCCATGCCCCTTCCGTCAGATCATACATTAGTTCTGTGTCGGCTAGCACAGAGCTAGCAAGCCACTGCGGCTCATAACCAAGTCGTCCGACCGCACCGACAATGATCGTGGCATGACGGGGTGTTAGCCACATAAGAACAGCTTCAGCTCCGGATTCACGGAGCCGGACAGCGTGCGAACTAAGATCTGTGTCTGGAACTTCCACCGACACTGCTTCGACCACGTTCAACCCATGTTTCTCCAGCGCGACCTGAGCACCTACAAGCCCACTCTCGCCAAAGTCATCATTCTGATAGATCACTCCGATCCTGGTCTTACCTAATTCGTTGACCACGTAGTCGACCAACACCGCTGCTTCATCAAAGTATGGTGTGTACTGAGCAAACAAATATTTCCTTGGCGGATACGCCCAATGCGTAGCACCAGTAGCAGGGGAGACCCAGACGACCTCATTCTCCATGATATAATCGACAACAGCGCGACCTGGAGCAGTGCCAACACCTGCAACAAAGGCAAACACACGATCACGTTCTACCATCTCACGTACAGCTGCAACTGTCCGTGAAGGCTGATATGCATCATCACGAAGTACGAACTCAATCTGACGCCCGTGTATCCCACCCTGTTCATTGATCATCTCGAAGTAGGCTTCGGCACCTCGGCCCACAGCACCCCAGAGTGCAGCGGGTCCAGTCAAGGGGCCCCAACTACCAATCACGATTGTATCGTCTGTTACACCACGAACACCGCCCTCATCTATCGGCCCTGAGCATCCGTACACACAGATAGAGGCCAAGACTAGAAATGTCATCATCCGTGGCCGATGCAGCTCATTTTTCCGGATGGACTTCA
>JGI24816J26688_1000546_pt1 | contig 9832 bp, 10 predicted proteins | sample METZYME_3_250m_FD_26688 | JGI IMG/M metagenome (IMG submission 26688)
CTTGCTGTAGATCCCTGACTTGGCGAGGTGGAACAAAACGAAAATATCCGTGTTCCAGCTGACGGTCTCCGTTTTTCCATTCGTGAATAAATTTGATTGTGGGCAAAATTCCAGTAACTCCATAAGTACCCCCCACCAATCCGGCAGAAGCTGAAGATGAATCCGGAAGAAATGTTGTAATATCAAAATCTCCGCTGTTTTCATTAAAATCCGCTAAAATCGCTCCGTCCGGTTTTCCGTTAGTAGTTGCACAAACTAAAAATGTTACTCCAGGATAACGCGCTTTCCCGTTCCACATTGCGTCTTCTTTGTCTTTTTCAGAAAAATATGCACCCACATCCGGATGACTGTGGTAGATGACTTTAATCTCTTTTCCTTCTTTTTTCAGGGACCGCTCCAGAATCATTTGCTCTCGCGGGTCAATCATATAACCGTCTAGAGCTGTTCTGGGAAACTGTTCCGGATCTTCCTCATGCAATTCATTCATGATATTCCGCATCGGCAACACAGTTTCAAGGGAGTCTTGATCTTCTCGAATTCCCACGATAAATCCGCAAGTCTCTTCGGGATATGCCTCCACACCATGCATGTGACATTGTGCCAAAATTTTTTCGGGAATCATCATCGGGCAATAAATATTGAATTATTTTAGGGAGGTCGGCGGACAGGAATGCCCGCCCTCCTGTCAGTACTGAGGCATATCAGAATCGACCTCTTCCGCCCAGAGATCAATGCCGCCACTCAAATTTTTCAGCTTATTGAAGCCGGTCCTTTTGAGTTCTTTAAGAGCCAGCATGGAGCGTTTCCCTTTGTAACAATAGAGATAAATCGTCGCCTCCGGATCCAATCCGCTGGTCGACGGATCAAAACTACTCAGCGGCATAAGTTGAGCGCCGTCTATCCTGCAAATATCCCACTCAAATGTTTCACGTACATCTACCAACCGCGTTGGGGTCTTGGTCCATTGCTTCCTTAAATTCCAGGGGAGAAAGTTCATATGCAGCTTCATCAATTTCATCTGGAAGTTCCGCTCCTGGAAGAGGAACATCACAAAAAGCTTTGTAATCAATCAACTCTGTTACACTGGGATGTTCCCCACAAAGAACGCATTCCGGGTCTTTGCGGACACGGACCTCTTTGAAATTCATTTTCATTGCGTCATAGAGCAACAATCGCCCAATAAGAGGTGCCCCTCCCTCCAAAATCAGTTTAATAATTTCTGTTGCCTGAATCAGACCAACTACGCCCGGGAGCACGCCCAGGACACCTGCTACCGCTCAATTCGGGACGAGTGCTGCCGGCGGAGGTTCTGAATAAAGACAGCGGTAACACGGGCCTCCGGTCTCAGGAGAAAAAATTGTGATTTGACCCTGAAAACGAAAAATTGAAGCAGAAACCAGCGGTTTTTTGGAAAAAAATGCAGCATCATTGATTAGGTAACGTGTCTCAAAATTATCCGAACCATCTGCGATGATGTCATACTGACTGAACAAATCGAGCACATTGTCACGCTCCAATCGAGTGTTGTGAATTTCAACTTCAATATTGGGGTTTCCTGCCAAAATAGTATCTCGCAGTGATTCGACTTTTGGACGTCCTTCGTCTGCAGTCGTATGTGCGATCTGGCGATGCAAATTGGTGTGATCCACTACGTCGAAATCAACCAGTCCAATTTTGCCGACACCAACCGCCCCCAGATACATGCCCAGCGGAGAGCCAAGTCCTCCTGCACCAATCATCAGCACTCGGGATTCCTTTATTTCCAACTGACCTGCCATACCAACTTCCGGCAAAGTCAGGTGCCTGCTGTAGCGGTTGATTTCCTCATTATTTAATTTCATTTTAATACTCCATTAAACAAATTTTACAGTTTATCTGCCTCCTGCGACAGACGGTACGATCTGGATGCAATCTCCGTCTTGCACTGAACTGTTCATGCCGTCTGCATAACGGATGTCATCATCGTTGAGATAGACATTGATAAAATTACGGACTTTTCCGTTTTCGTCAAATAAATTTGGTTTCAGCTCGGCAAAGTCTTTACATAAAGAATCAAATGCCTCCTCAACTGAATTACCCTGGACCTCAACTTCGTCCTGATTATTCACATACTGCTTTAGTGCCGATGGTATTTCGATAACTACTCCCATAGTTCTCCTTTTTTGTCTGGATAATGGATTAATTGATCGTTTATACTCTTAGTATAATGGATAAGTATGTTATATTAAACAACGATCCAATATAAAGAATATAGCATTAAATAACGATCATGCAAGTAAAAAATCACTTGAAAATGAAATTTTTCTTTATTTGATGAACAGGTAAAAAGTCAAAATACAATACCTGTTTGTCAAATGTAATCAGATAAGATTATATATGCAAGCAAACAATACAATATTGGAAGCTCCTCCAAAAGTCGGCTCCGAAATTCAACGACTGAGACTTCAGCACAACCTTACTTTGGAGCAGTTAGCTGTCAAGTCCGGAGTTTCAAAATCTATTCTTTCACAAATTGAACGTGATTTGAGTAATCCCACTTTAGCAACAATTTGGCGCATTACCAAAGCTCTGGAAAGTCCTCTTGAAGATATTCTCTCCGTAAAAGAAGGAACAACTTGTTTTGAAAAATTGAGCCAGAATGCAACACCGGAAGTGATGAGCGAAGACAGCGGATTTCGCTTGAAAATCCTTGGAACTCTAAATACGGTTTCTACAGTACAGTGGTATGAATTTACCGCAGAACCAAAAGCAGAATTAGTTTCTGAAGCACATGGATCCGGAAGTCTTGAAAGTTTGACTTTGTGTACAGGTGAATTGACCGTAATAGTTGGTGATGAAACACAAAAAATTTGTAAAGGAGATACACTTCGTTTCCGTACTGATGTTGCGCATCGACTGAAAAATGAAGGAAAGGGAAAGGCTCACGGATTTATGGTTAATTTACTCTAAAAATANTCCTGTCCTCAGGAAATTCTTGTTGCTGCAAAAGTAATAAAAGTTGTCATATCCCCNAAAGAGGGAATCAAGAAAATTAGACTTACCAACACTCCTCTTCAAGGCTTGAATGGAAGAATTTGTTGAATCTCTCCGTCATCCTTCCCCATTGCCGCGATGGTTACGGTGGTTAAGGCAATTGCTCCCTCCACTCTGCTGGCAATGTAAAAAGGTTCTGGGCGGAGGAACTTTCCTTGATCCAGCCTCTCCGTTTCTCTGCACCAGCTGTCTGCTTGAACTTCCATGGACAGATCAGGCTTATCATTGCCGACAATGCGGAAATCACACTGCTGAACCAAATCGTCTCCGCTGTCAGGAATGTATTGAGGATATTTGGGAATTAGATGAATCCCGAAGTGTTTTTGCCTACGATGATATTGTCCGGCATTGGATTTTGCAGCTGAAATTCTATGGTAAAGAACATTTGTCTCCACTGCTGGGACGTCTTTTAGCGTTGAGTTTTCAAAACAGCAACTGGCTGGAAAAATATGATATTCTCATTCCAATTCCTCTCCACTCCTCTCGTCTGCGTAATAGGGGCTTCAATCAGTCTCTTCTTTTGGCGTATTACTTTAAGAAAAATCTGGGTAAGTCTGCACCGGAATTACAGACTCATTGGCTGAGACGTATTCGCGCTACTCGTCCCCAAACAGAATTGCCTTTGGCGGAAAGGCTGGTAAATATGGATGATGCTTTCGAGACCTCTTTGGAAGTTCAGAATCACCAAATACTGCTCCTGGATGATGTGATGACAACAGGTTCCACACTGAACGCAGCAGCAAGGTGCCTCAAAGAAGTCGGTGCAAGCAGTGTCGGTGCACTTGTCCTGGGCAGGAGAATGTGGGATACAGTTGAAGATGGATTGCCTGATGCCTGAAACACAAAAAATTAGGACAACCCGTCCATCAAAAAAGGTATACAGATCTTTGCTGCGCCAGCTTGAGTTTCAACAAATTCTTTCGATGATCTGCCCAATTGATCACAAAGTTCCTGGTTGCCTAATATATCAAAAAGCCAGTTTTGGAATTCAGATGAATTTTTAACAGTAGTTGCCAGCTTCTGCTCAAGCATTATCAGGGCCTCCATTGAATTGCTGTGTTTTGGGCCAAAAGCAACCGCGGCTCCCATGGCTGCAGGTTCGAGAATATTATGTACTCCCGTTGTGAATGCACCTCCTACGTAGGCTATTTTTGCAGAATGATAAATTCCAGCCAGTATACCTACAGAATCAATTAACAGGATACGGACATCCAAAGTGGCAGTTTTGACCTGCGACCAACGCACCATCTGAGTTCCAGAAAAAAAGTTTTCTGCATTTTTCAAATGTTCTTCGGTAGGTTCATGTGGTGCAAGAACCAGAAACAATTCAGGAAATTTGTTCAGAGCTTCCTGTAGTCCAGGGAAAATACATGTTTCATCAAGAGGCCATGTACTTCCGGCAACAAATACAAAACTGTCTTTTGCAGCAGGGGGCAATTGCGGAATTTCTAAATTATTTCTGCGCTCCAACACACTGTCACAACGGGTATCACCCATTACTTTGACCTGAGGATGATCCGGAATTGCAGAAAGTACCCTTTGACTGTCAGCTTCAGAAACAGTTAAAATATGCTCCAGGCATTCGTAAAGTGAATGATAAAAAGAACGTCCAATAAAGTTGACAGTACGTAATGATCCCGCATGAATAATGCCGGAAATCAGTGATTGAGGAATCCCCTGCCGGTGTGCTTCCCAAACTAAATTCGGCCACAAATCATAACTAACCCAGACTAAACGCGAGGGCTGCAGCAACCCCAGCAAACTGCGAATGTTGTGGATTTTATCAACTGGTAAAAACTCTGCTGCCAGCAAATTCTGAGTTTCAGTTTGGTCTGGTCGTTGAAGCCAGTAAAAAGCATTTACTGAACTGAAGGTTACAACACACTCTGCACCTTCCGCAATGCAGCGGACAATCAGCGGCTGTGCCTGCAAAAACTCTCCAGCACTTGCTACATGAAACCAGAGCAAAGGCTTTTGCCAGTCCCGTTTTGAAACTGCCACTTCCAATCGTTCCCACAAACCTTCCCTTTTTTCAATACTCTCACTGATTTTTGAGTTGTAAGAAGCGAATATCTTAACGATCCCCGACAGCAATGGCAGTAAAATCAAATTGTAAGTCAGAAACCAAAAACGGGAAGTCATTGAGATAGTTCTTGCTGTGAAACAGGTTCATCCTGAAATGAGCTGGGGAGTATATTAAAGGGCAAAACCTTGATCAGTATCGGTAAAAGAATACCTCCGCCGGGAAGAGCAAATATAGCCAGTGCCGGGATGGACTTGGCAACATCTATTAGCTGATCCTGCACCTTTTGTTTTTCTTCTGCAGTGAGCGGTTTTGTGGTTGCTTTAAGCAGTAATTCAGAAAGTTCTTTTGTCTCACCGATTTCTTTCATTATATTATCCACATTTTTTTTGACTATCTTGACAATCTTATCGTTCATATAGTCTTGAAACTGCTGTGCGGCAGCATTGTTTTTCAAGAATTCAAGGCGCTCATTGTGAGCGGAAAAAAATTCTGCAACAGAAAAATATAATTGTTCCAGTTTTTCTGAGGTGAGCTCCAGTTTCAGGGAAAGTTTTTCTATGAATTCCTTCTCCTGCCAGGCTTCCTGGTTATCGATCAATGAAAGCAAAATCAACTGTTCCACCATATAGCTGCTGATAATTAGAGAAATAGAGGAACATGGAATATCCTCTATTTTTACGGGCTGAAGGATACGCTGGTTTAGTTTATTTTGTTTAGCTTCAGTGAGCCTCGTTTGTTCTATGTATTTTTCAATAACCTGTTGTTCGGTACTGTCTACATAATCATCTGCCCATATCAGTGCAGCAAATGTTATTATCATTCCCTCCCGGAGTTGTTTATCCATTTCAAGGAAAGTCTCCGGTATTGATTTATCATTATTTACTTTTGCTCTTGCCCAGAGCAGGAAAAAATAGAGCTTGGAAAAAGCAAAATTATTTTGACGGTTACCCAATGAAGAATAACCGCTCAAGGTTATAGAATCTAACAGTGCCTCTTCAAACTGTTTCAAAGCACCATGCAATGTCTCATTTTCTACAAGCAATTCCGGCAGTGGAATATCCTCCGGGATACGGTAGTAAATGCCCGGCAAATGATAGTCTAAAGCCAGCAGCATAATTTTCAATAGACGAATTTGATAAGGAATTGGGGCTGCATTCTGTAAATTGGAGGTCATGTTTTCATTTTCAATTAAGGCTACAGAGAAAAGAGTCTCCAGATAAAGTAAAATTGTTCCGCCCTGCTGTTTTGGGAAATTCAGTTCGTCCGCTAAGTTTTGTACAGCCCGTGAAATAACCGGACAGCCTAAGAACATCCCATTTTTTTTAACTTCCAAATAGAGGAATTCATCAAATTTTTCTTCTCCAAAATCTTCTCCAGTAAACTCAAGATATGGCTCTGGGCCGGTAAAGGGCGTTGAGGCTCTAAAAATTAAATAACGGGCAAGCCAGCCGGTTTTTCTGAAATTTAATGAAAACATGAACTTAACAGTACCTTATATGAATCAACAAAATGAAAACCAATCCAGTTTGCTGACAGAGATGGAATATTGATTGCTTTTCTCTTAAACTAGCTTTGAGAAGCTTGACAGACAAACCTANATTCTACTTTGTTTCAAGTGAGCTACCAGTTTTTTAGTGTTTAATCATATACTCGNCATTCAAGAGTTTTTTCGTGTCTACCCGAGCGTATGTGAGGGATCTTATAAAATAACAGCACTTTATCAGATCTCACCCTTCGGACTATGATGACAAAACGNAGTCAATAATATAAGTATCTCAGGAGAATTTGTGACTCACGAGTCATATACTAAAAAAGGACTAATGAAAAAATTNCAACAAAAATGGTGGAATTACAAAGTCCTGTTTTTGGTTCTTGGATTATTTTTGTTAGTTAATTTTGTCTGGGCTGCAGCTCAGAATTTTCAAAAAATNGCTAAAGAGTTTCAGGAATCTGCCATTTCAGANTTTATTGGTTTCAGTATTAAAGGTGAGCGTTATCCGCTGATGCACACCATTTCAGAGTTGCGNTATCGTGTTTTTGCAGAAAAACTTGGTATCAACAAAAAGGTCGAAACACGAGCCTGCTCTCTAAACAGGACCTATGGTGTTGCGGTTCCAAATGATCAAAAAAAGTTTTGTCAGGATTATGATGCTTTGGTGGAGCTGGCAAAAACAAGTCTCATTCAAACTGCACTCTTTGAAAAGATTTATTTAAATGCTGAACCTTTTTTATTGTATGAAATTGAGCGGCAAAGGGCCAGGGAGTCAGTACGCATTTGGATTAGGCAAAAGATGAAATGTCTTAAAGACAAATATAGCTGCGGACGTGACGAACGTAATATGATAAAGCGGGTTACAAAGTTTGAACCGAAAATCTTAAAAACTTATCTTAAGCTGCTATATAACCTGGAAAAAAAATTGTTTCCTGAAGAGCAAGTTGCGACAATTATCAAAACCAAGGATTTGGAAACACTTTGCGGATTTGTTGACCAAGTCAGTCAAAAAACAGCAAGGCCCGGTATGATACTCATTGATTCCGGAAACTTCAAAATGGGAAGTTCAGAGGGCCTGCCTTCTGAACATCCTGTTCGTGAAGTAAAGGTGGATGAATTTTGGATCGACAAATGCGAAGTGACAAATTATCAGTTTTTACTGGTGGCTGCACAACATCCTTTTCTGCGAAAAAGCACTTTCCCACGGAAATTTCATGACGGCAATTATCTGTGGAACTGGCCGGATGATCTTCTCCCGGAAACTGGGAGTGAGTTGAAGCCGGTTATACACGTTTCCTGGTATGCTGCACGGCATTATTGCAACTATGTTGGAAAACGCCTGCCCTCTGAAGCAGAGTGGGAAATTGCTGCACGTGCAGGAACAGAGGGCGCTTACTCAGTCGAAGGGGGTGCTGAATTTTTAGAGGATTATGCCTGGTTTCGTGAAAATTCCGGCAGAACAATTCACACAACTGCACAAAAAATAAGTAATCCGAATGGCCTTTTTGATATCCACGGAAATGCCTGGGAATGGGTCTATGACTGGTTTGGAATCTATACAACTGACAACGCCTCAAATCCGCAGGGTCCGGAAATAGGCAAGTACCGGGTGCTGCGAGGAGGTTCCTGGAGTAATCCTCCTGAATATTTACGTTCGACCATGCGGCGTGATGCCTTACCAACAAGTACATCCAATAATGTCGGTTTCAGGTGTGCAGCAAAAAAATGAACACTTTTTCAGCTATAAGACAGAAAAAATTTCAGATATGATGCCTTAGTAAAAAGTCTGATATACACCCCGTACCTAAATCAGCAATCTGGAAATGAAAAAAAGAATAATATAAAGGCTGTTTAGGTGTTGGGTCATTTCGTCCGAAGCGATAAATCATTATAATATTAGTATAGTAGCTTATGAAAGATTTCCAGTTTCTTTTGAAATGACACGGTTTTGAGACTGATTACAAGTTCATCAGGGATTAAGAAGTCAGTAATTTTAAGATGCAGTTTTTTTATTTTCAAGCAGCAGTTTCAATTGCCGATGCAGCTTAAATTTCTCAATCAGTCCAATTTCCTGATATTCGGGTTTTTCGATATGGTAGCCAAAAACACCATTACCGATCCAAATCTTCACTCCGCTTTTGTGGTGTGCATGAAATTCGTCGAGTCTCCAATCATCAGGATTACGGGCCATGTTGTGTAAAATAACATTTAGATTATCTGCTCTCATCTCAGTTCATGGCTTAAAAAATGTTTAAATATCCGTTAATAGTTTTTGCGCTTGGAGCAATCGTGCTGGCAGGCTGTTCCAGTCAAGAGGTTTATGTTTACGAAAAACTTCCGGAGACAAACGAATGTCGCCGTTACACAGATTACTGGACAGTCAGCGCCTGCAACCGCAAACACCAGATCAAGATGAATGAAAAACTAGACAGTGTAATACGGACAACCAACTATCATCTCAGCAGAAAATACAATCAGAGAGATAAATGTAAAGAAAAAAAGTATCGTTTTGTACCGCAAGGATGCTACATCAGTCATCTTCCATCACGGGCAAACCTTCCTACTTTTGGCAAAACAGAGGACTGAAGACTTCAGCCATTTCCTGTAATGCAAAACGCAGATAATAATATACTTTCATCCTACTGTCCAGCTTCAGAATTATGTGAAGCAGATCTTGTGCTGTTTCCAAGGAACAACTTACACTTTTCAGGCAGTTTTACTGACGGTGATCTTAGGTGCTGAAAAATTAGCTCCCTGAGATGGACAGATTCTTTTCGTACTAATTGTCCAGAGTTTAACAGAGCTTTTGCTGCCAAACCACCCCCGCCGTTCCAGTGAAAATTAGTCAACCAAACCGGATACAATTTTTCCTTGTTCAATGCAAGACCTTCCAAACCTTTGAGCAAGAGCCGCGATCCTTTCCTGGATTTGTCCACTTCTGCAGTAAAACCTCCCGGAGCAAGAATTGTACTACTGCGTGCATACCACCCAAACTGTTGCCGTCGATAGGATTCCAGCATAATTTCGATTTGCCTGCCAAACAGTTGCACCAGTACGATTCGATTATCATAAGGCAACCAGCGAAAAAAGTGTTCCCGGCGAAGCAAATTCCCAAGGTCACTTTCAGGAAGTTTTTCCAAACGCCACCACCAGGGAAGCAATGATAAAGCTTCCGGTGCTAATTTTTTAACAGCAGCAAAAGACAAGTCCGCTCCACAGGTGTAAAGTTCTATTTTGTCTGGAAATCGTTTAAATAACACTGTTGTTTGCTCCTGTAAATA
>JGI24816J26688_1000548_pt1 | contig 9821 bp, 8 predicted proteins | sample METZYME_3_250m_FD_26688 | JGI IMG/M metagenome (IMG submission 26688)
TCCTTGTCACTTAAGGGTTCAAAGTATAGGGTTAAAAACCAGAGATATTCTTGAATTAGTTCCCGATACTAAGGTAACGCCCTTAGAAAAATGTTCAGGACATGATGGAACCTACGGCGTTAAAAAAGAGTTTAGAGAATCCTCAGTTAAAATTGCCCAACCAATTATTAAGAAGTTGGAGTCTGGTGATTATGATTCATTTACTTCAGATTGCCCAATGGCAGGAGCGCAAATAGATTCTATACAGAATAAAAATATTGATTATTTTCATCCAATGACCCTGCTTAAAAAAGCTTATGGAGATTAGGCAATGAACAAAGACATATTAATCAATGACCTCATGAGTTTAGAAGAATATGCGAAAAATCGATCAGAATTTAGGAAGGGTATTCTTCTACATAAACAGTATAGAAACCTGCAAATTGGCGACGCTGTTACACTTTTTTTTGAAGACAGAAGGACCATCCATTATCAAATACAAGAAATGCTTAGAATTGAAAAGATATTTGAAGAAGAGGGTATAAGAGAAGAGCTGTCTTCCTATAACCCATTGATTCCTAACGGAGATAACTGGAAAGCCACAATGATGATTCAATACACAGATCCCCAGGAACGTCAAATCGCACTATCAAAAATGGTGGGTATTGAAGATTGTGTGTGGGTTAAAGTGGGAGATAACGAATTAATTTATGCTGTGGCTGATGAAGACCTGGATAGGACAAGAGAAGATAAAACATCATCAGTGCATTTTCTTAGATTTCAATTTGATTCAGATATTCTAGATGAGATCAATGAAACCGCTTCCATTGTTTTTGGCATTGATCATAAACATTACGACACGAATACCGGTGACATAGAGGGCAAACTAAAAACATCCATTGTGAATGACCTTGATTGAACTGATGTTCTAAAGAATAATCAAGGACCATGGCAAAAGAATATAACGCTTCAGATATTGAAGTTCTCAGTGGGTTAGAACCGGTTCAGAAACGGCCGGGTATGTACACTAACCTCGATTGTCCAAATCATCTAGCGTATGAAGTAATCGATAATAGTGTTGATGAAGCAATCGCAGGATATTGTAAATCAATTCATGTCAATTTATTTAAAGACGGTTCAGTTCAGGTNAAAGATGACGGGCGGGGAATGCCAGTCGATGACCATCCAGAAGAAAAAGTTCCTGCTGTGGAACTNATTCTCACCCGACTTCATGCNGGAGCAAAATTTTCCAATAAGAGTTATAAATTCTCTGGGGGNCTCCATGGAGTTGGAGTTTCTGTTGTTAANGCNTTNTCAAAAAATTTAGAGGTTTGGATAAAACGTCAAGGCCATGAATACAATTTAAGCTTCAAGGATGGGGATCGATCTTCAGAACTTGAAGTAGTTGATAAAGTCGGAAAAGCCAACACCGGAACCACAATACGTTTTTGGCCCAATGAGAAATATTTTGATGATTCACAAATAAAGATCAAAGACCTAAAACATAACCTCAGGGCTAAGGCTGTTTTATGTCCTGGTTTAAAAATTAAGTTTCATGATGAGGCGACTAATGACAAGCAAGAGTGGATTTATAAAGACGGAGCCAATGAATACTTGTCAGAAGTTTTAGGAGATACTCCCTGTGTGCCCATCAATCCATTTTTTGGAAAAAGCCAAAATGATACACAAGAAATCGAGTGGAGCCTCACTTGGCCNCAAGATGATCATGAGGGTATTCAGGAGTCATACGTAAACCTGATTCCAACAAAGGCAGGGGGAACCCATGTTACTGGCTTCAGATCCGGATTATCTGAGTCAGTTAAAGAGTTTGCTGATTACAGGAATCTTCTCCCTAGAGGAGTAAAACTATCTCCTGAGGATGTTTGGTTAGGTTTGAGTTATATTTTGTCGATAAGGCTTGAGGACCCACAATTTTCAGGTCAAACCAAAGAAAAATTGAGTTCCAGGGCTGTCTCAAGTTTGGTCTCAAATGTTATTAAAGATGCATTTACACTTTGGTTAAATCAACATCCTGAGGCAGGAGATCAGATAGTTGCTAGAGCTATTGAGAATGCCCAAAAACGAGCAAAAAAGAACGTCAAGGTCAAAAGAAAGAAAGCAACAGGAGGACCAACGTTGCCTGGGAAACTAGCAGATTGCAGTAGCGATGAACCTGATTTGTGTGAACTGTTTATTGTCGAGGGTGATTCTGCAGGAGGTTCAGCGAAGCAGGCAAGAGATCGGGTCTATCAAGCTATTCTTCCACTCAGAGGTAAAATTTTGAACAGTTGGGAGGTTGAAGAGTCTAAGCTTTTATCTTCTCAGGAGATCAGCAATATTTCTCAAGCACTTGGAGTTGAACCGGCAACTGAAGATTTGGTTAATCTTAGATACCATAAAATTTGTATCCTAGCAGATGCTGATTCTGACGGTCTTCATATAGCTACACTTATTTGTGCCTTATTTGTTAAACACTTTAAAAAACTAGTAGAAGAAGGTCATGTTTATGTCTCTATGCCACCCTTATACAGAATAGATGTTGGTAAAGAGGTTTTTTATGCTTTGGATGAAGAGGAGAAAGAACAACACCTTAAAGTGATTGAGAAAAAGAAATCCAAAGCTAAGGTCACAGTTACTAGATTTAAGGGTCTGGGTGAGATGAGTCCCATTCAACTCAGGGAAACAACCATGCTANAAGAATCAAGACGGCTAGTTAGATTAACNATTGAAGATGAGCATGAGACGAATGAGTTGATGGATAAGTTAATGGCNAAAAAACGTTATACTGATCGTAGAGATTGGCTTCAAGAAAAAGGTAATTTGGCAGAAATACAGTAATGGTTAAGCAAGAAGAATTNGATTTCAAAAAGACAGTTGGCGGAAACGGATCTGACGTTCAGCCATTAAGTGAATTTGTAGAAAAGGCTTATCTTAACTATTCCATGTATGTGATTTTAGATAGAGCACTTCCATTCATTGGAGACGGTTTAAAACCAGTTCAAAGAAGAATTATATATGCCATGTCTGAACTTGGTCTTTCAGCACAATCTAAACCCAAGAAATCAGCAAGGACTGTTGGAGATGTTCTTGGAAAGTATCATCCTCATGGNGATAGCGCTTGTTATGAAGCAATGGTTAATATGGCACAAGATTTTTCATATCGTTATCCAATGATTATTGGTCAGGGTAATTGGGGATCTTACGATGACCCTAAATCTTTTGCNGCGATGCGTTACACGGAGGCAAAACTCAGTGCCTACACAAAACTTATGTTAAAAGAGTTAGGTCAAGGCACAGTTGATTGGAAGTTAAATTTTGATGGGACACTTAATGAGCCTATCTTTCTTCCTGCTCGTTTACCAAATCTAATTCTAAATGGGGTGACAGGTATAGCTGTAGGAATGTCCACTGATATTCCACCACATAACATCAGGGAAATTGCTTATTTGCTAGAAAAGATCTTAAAGAAACCTGACATCTCTATAGGTCAATTAGTCCGATTAGGAAAGAACTTTCAAGGCCCTGATTTTCCATCTGGAGGAGAGATCATTACCGCTTCAGAAGCAATAAAAAATATTTATAAGACCGGTATTGGCTCTATAAAGATAAGAGCAACTTACAAAAAAGAGAAAAGCCAAATTGTCATTAATCAACTGCCATATCAAGTCTCTGGTAATAAAATTATCGAACAGATTGCGACCCAGATGAAAGCTAAGAAATTACCTTTATTAACCGATATTAATGATGAATCTGATCATGAAACACCAATTCGTATTGTCTTAACCCCTAAATCCTCTAGGGTGAATACTGATGAATTAATGAGTCATTTATTTGCAACAACAGATTTAGAAAAAAACATCAGAGTTAATATGAATGTCATAGGCCTTGATGGCAAACCTAAAATTTGTGATCTAAAAACATTACTTAGTGAGTGGATTACATTCAGAACCCAAACGATTAAAAGGCGACTTCAATACAGACTTGATGAAGTTGAATCCAGACTACACATACTTGAAGGTTTAATGCTGGTGTATCTGAATATTGATGAAGTCATACGGATCATCAGAGAGGAAGATAATCCTAAAGATAAGCTAATAAAAAAATTCAAATTAACTGACATCCAAGCAGAATCAATATTGAATCTTCGATTGAAGAATTTAGCTAAATTAGAGGAAGAAAAAATATTGATTGAAAAAACAGAACTGGAAAAGGAACAGGGAGCACTAAGTAAAGTTCTAAAAAGTAAACAAAAAATTAATGAACTAATTCAGAAAGAAATTTCTGCAGACGCTAAAGAATTTGGTGATGATAGAAGAACAAAGTTTAACGATTCTGCTGAAGTTTCTCATGCACTTGATCAGACGCAACTTGCTAGCAGTGATCCAGTTACTGTTATCTTATCTCAAAGCGGTTGGGTCAGAGCTGCTAAAGGAACAATAGATGAACCAGAGTCTCTGAACTATAAGGCAGGGGACAATTATCTGCACTCGGTCCCTGGTCGCAGTAATCAGTTTGCTGTTTTTATAGATAGCACTGGTAGAGTNTATAGTATTGTTGCGGATACCTTGCCCTCAGCAAGGAGTCAAGGGGAACCTCTATCCAGTCGTCTCAACCCTCCTGATGGTGCAATTTTTGCTGGGGTTATGTCTGGTAACCCAAAAACCCATTGGCTACTTTCATCCAGTAATGGTTTTGGATTTTTTGTTAAATTAGAAGATCTCTACACAAAGAATAGAAAAGGTAAAACTTGTCTACGCTTATCACCAGAAGCTAGGGTTTTACTTCCCGCCAATGCCTCAAGTGTGGGCTANCCAGAGAAAACTTTGATTGTGGCAGCTAATTCAGNTGGAAAATTATTGATTTTTCCATCCAACCAATTAATGGAAATGACCAAAGGGAAAGGGCTTAAAATTATTGGCATTTCACCAAAGAAATTTAAAGCAGGAAAAGAAGAGCTAGTGTCTGCTATAGTCATCGGCGAAAAAGATTCAATCAGAGTTTATAGTGGCAAAAAACCAAAGATTATAAGACCTGATGAATTTGATCATTATATGAGTGGTCGAGGCAAAAGGGGTAGGGCGGTACCACCGTTTAAGAAAATTGATCACCTAGCAATAGAGCCTAAGTAAAAAAAAGGATTGCAATGGTTTCATACAACAGTGGTGATTTTAAAAACGGCTTAAAAGTTTTAATTGAGGGAGAACCTTTTAGTATTGTTGAGTCTGAATTCCATAAACCTGGAAAAGGGCAGGCATTCAATAAGCTTAAATTAAAAAATCTAAAAAACGGTCGTGTCTTAGAGAAAACAGTCAAAATTGGAGCAAGTTTAGAGGCTGCAGATGTCAATATTAGAGAGATGCAATATCTATATTCTGATGGGCAATACTGGCATTTTATGGATATCGAATCTTATGAACAGTTAGCAATTGGAGCACAGATTATAGAAGAGATTAAGTTCTGGATAGTAGAAGAATCTATCTGCAGTGTGACTTTATGGAATGATCAGGCCATATCAGTAGAACCGCCAAATAATGTCGAAGTTAAAATCACAGAAACAGAACCTGGTTTTAGAGGCGACACTGCACAGGGTGGAGTTAAACCAGCGGTTATAGAAACAGGTGCAACCATTAGAGTTCCTTTGTTTATTGATCAAGGGGAATTAATCAGGGTCGATACCAGAACCGGTGAGTATTTATCTAGAGTTAATAAATAATGCTTAACCAGAAACTAATCTATTATTTTATTGTAACTTTGTTGCTTGTTCTGATTGGTTATGGAGTTAAGAATATTTTTTCCCCTTTCTAATCAAAATCTTCCTTCTTATTATGTTTATCGGAAGGCGAACTTCTTTTGCTAAAGTATTTAAATGATCGAACCAAAAAAATGAGCACGATGATAAGAACAACAATCATTGCTTCCATAATTAACTCCCATTAAATACCTAATTTAACGAACTTTCGCTATGCATTCACCAAATTTAACTTTTTGTCCTATTGTGATGGAGGTAGACCAATCTAATTCTGCAGATTCTGGAAATAATATTACTACTGTCGAGCCAAGATTAAACCGGCCAAATTCTTCTGCCTTTTCATAAAATTTTGTTCCATGATTTTTTTTTGTAATGGACATCGAAGACACATTTAAAGCAGCAACCATAATCAAAGAGAAGTTAAAAATATTGCTTTCAAAGTTACTAATCAAGCGTTGATTCTCTACATATAAATTCTTAATCGTTTTTAATGCTTTTTGATCAACTCGGTGTGTTTTACCTGAGACCATTTCTGCACTCACTAAAGTTCCTTCACACGGCAGATGCACACGNTGATAATTATAAGGCGCCAGATAAATGCTCATAAAGTANCCATTCTCATAAATCTTGATTAAATGCTCATGGTGATTAAGGAATTCATCAAGTCGGTAATTTATGCCTTTCACTTGCATCAATTGACCTAATTTAATTGAGCCAAATTNGGCAACTGTTCCATCNACTGGAGAGATAATTAATTTANCATTCTCAGCAATAGGGCGATTATTTAGCGATAATTCTCTGGTAAAGAAATCATTGAAACTTTTGTATTCATTTATATTTTTTCTTGAACATTCATTAAGTTGAATCTGATAATGATGCATGAAATATTTAATCATTAGGTTTTTTATAAACACAATCCTGGTTCGCGTNACTTTTAATACCAGTTCATGAATTATAGTTTTAAACCACGTCATTTGATTCTTCTATGATGATAATTATTGTCTCAGGTTTCTTTGTGATCTAATGTAACATCGAAAATTATGAATAACATCTGTTTACAATCGACTTCANTGCATTCTAAGATTTCTGATATTCTCACAGAGTTAGAGGAGTTACTAGATCGAGAGCATTTATTTTATGGTCATGGCACCAGCTCAGCTAAAGATGAAGCTTTAGCGATGGTTTTATCAGTTTTCGATCTGAATTATCCTTTAGATAATGACGTACTGTCCATATTGCCATCCTCTAAGCAGTGGTTAGATCTAAACGAACTCTTATCACAAAGAATATTAAATAAAATACCTCTGCCTTATTTAACTAATGAAGCNTTTTTTTGTGATCATAAGTTTTTTGTNGATGACAGAGTNCTCATTCCAAGATCACCAATTGCTGAGTTAATAANAAACAATCTAGAGCCCTGGATTAATATTAATAGAGTAAAAAGGGTTTTAGAAATTGGAACAGGATCAGGCTGTATAGCTTTATCTATGGCCAAGCAATTCCCACATCTTAAGATTGTAGCTACAGATATTTCAGCACCAGCTTTAGAGGTAGCCAAGATCAATAGCAAAGCAATGAAATTAGAAAATAGAGTCCAGCTAATACAAACAGATCTCTTTACAAATCTCTCAGGACGTTTTGACTTAATTATCAGTAATCCACCGTATGTGGCTCAGGAAATTTTTGAAAATTTGCCCACTGAGTATAGCTTTGAGCCACAGCAAGCATTAGTGGCAGGAGAAAATGGACTGGATTTTATCTCAAGAATACTGCAAGATGCTCCTCCATTTCTTAATGATGATGGAGCTTTAATTATAGAGACGGGAATCGCNTCAACCGAAGTTGAAAGAGTGTATAACCTTCCTATTACCTGGATTAGCTTTGAACATGGTGGAGAAGGAGTCGCTTTAATTGAGGCAAAACATCTCGTATAGAATTGGATACAATANAGTTATTAATTAAGAGAGAGCAATGGCAGGCAATACAATAGGGAAACTGTTTACTGTAAGCACATCCGGAGAAAGTCATGGACCCGGTATGGCGGCTATTATTGATGGNTGCCCTCCAGGTATGGATCTCTCAGAAGAGGATATACAAAAAGACTTAGATAAACGGAGACCCGGCCAATCTCGTTTTACTTCTCAACGAAAAGAGCCTGATGAGGTCCACATTATGTCCGGGGTTTTCGAAGGAAAGACCACAGGGACACCAATTAATCTAGTTATTAGAAATGTTGATCATAAGTCTAAAGATTACAGTGACATAAAGGATAAGTTCAGACCCGGACATGCTGATTATACTTACTATCATAAATACGGTATTAGAGATTATAGAGGTGGNGGACGATCATCTGCCAGGGAAACAGTGATGAGAGTAGCAGCAGGTGCAATTGCAAAAAAATACCTTAGAGAGAATGCTGGAATAGAGATTTTTGGTTACCTCAGTCAATTGGGTGCCATTGAGGTTCCTCTCAAGGAAAAGTCGTTTATTTCCACTAACCCCTTCTTTGCAGGTGATCCAAGTAAAATTGAAGAATTAGAACAATTTATGGACCAGTTAAGAAAAGAGGGTGATTCTATAGGAGCTAAAATAAATTTATTGGCCACAGGGGTCCCAGTAGGGCTTGGGGAACCGGTTTTTGATAAGTTAGAGGCTGATATTGCTCATGGCTTAATGAGCATCAATGCAGTTAAAGGGATTGAGATTGGCGCAGGTTTTTCAGTGGTGACTCAGCGAGGCAGTGAACACCGAGATGAGATAGATACAGAAGGTTTTAAACAGAATAATTCCGGAGGAACCTTGGGTGGCATATCAAGCGGTCAGGATATTTTGGCAAGCATTGCTCTAAAACCAACATCAAGTATTATAAAACCCGCTGAAACCATAGATAAGAGTGGAGAAGCAACTGAAATAGTCACAAAAGGAAGGCATGATCCTTGTGTTGGATTAAGGGCTACACCAATTGGTGAGGCCATGCTAGCCATAGTCTTAATGGATCATTATTTACGTCATCGAGCCCAGAATGCGGACGTAAATGTTAGTGAAATATAATTAAAATGTCTCAATATAATGTTGCAATAGTTGGTGCAACCGGTCTTGTCGGAGAATCACTGATCTCATTACTTGAAGAAAGGGAATTTCCTAGTTCATCTTTGATACCCATTGCTAGTGAGAGATCTAGAAATAGGCACGTTCGGTTTAAAGGTGAGAATATTGGAATCCAAGTATTGAATGATTTTGATTTTACAGGTGTTGACTTCGCTTTTTTTTCTGCAGGAGCATCAGTATCTGAACAATTCGCTCCTGTAGCAGCTAAGGCAGGTGCAATTGTTATTGATAACACTTCCCAATTTAGATACCAGGAAAATATTCCATTGGTCATACCTGAAGTAAATCCAGATGCTTTAATCAATTTCTCATCAACCAATATTATTGCCAACCCCAACTGTTCAACCATCCAGATGCTCGTGGCACTTCAACCAATTCATAAGATAACTAAGATTAAAAAAATTAATGTCTCTACATATCAATCAATCTCAGGTGCTGGAAGAACAACACTGAATATCTTTGATCAGCAGTTATTATCAAATGAATACCCCAATACTGATGATCCAATGTTATTTGCTCATAATGTAATTCCACAGATAGGTGAGTTTGATGACAATGGACACACTCTAGAGGAAATGAAGCTGGTATGGGAGACGCAAAAAATATTCAATGATCTGGATATAAAAGTGAATGCCACAGCGGTTCGAGTGCCCGTTCGCTTTGGCCATGCAGAGGCAGTATCTATTCAAACTGAGCAACCTATTGCGGTTAACGAAATTAATCATTTGCTTAAATCATCACCTGGAATTAAAGTTCTACCAGAAAATGAATCATACCCTTTGCCTATTATTCATGGAGAAGGGACAGATGATGTTTTTGTTGGAAGAATCAGAAAAGATTTAACCATGGAGAATGGAATTAATCTTTGGATAGTGGCAGATAACATTAGAAAAGGTGCAGCTCTTAATTCGATTCAAATTGCCGAATTACTTATCAAATCTTATATATAACAATGAGCGTCTCAGCAACTAAAATTGCTTGTGGA